>Ga0126342_10002115_pt1 | contig 30147 bp, 24 predicted proteins | sample Cyp1metagenome_FD_92528 | JGI IMG/M metagenome (GOLD analysis project Ga0126342, IMG submission 92528) | Coral microbial communities from Lord Howe Island, Old Settlement Bay, Australia - Cyphastrea 1 metagenome | ecosystem: Host-associated > Invertebrates > Cnidaria > Coral ...
GATCTTGTTATTCTATATCCGAGTTGCAGGGTCATAGTCCGACTGAATGGGCGCTAGAACTGTCCGACTTTCCTTTTGAGATCCAACATAAAACGTAACATTTCCAAAACTGCTTGGGAAGGATGATCCCAATTTGATCTTTTCTGGGACTCGTTGGGCCTCTGAAAACCATGGGTTTGTTGGTTCTGATTGCCCTATCCCTATCGTTCGGTAGAGTATTATTCAGCATGAACCCCAATCGTTCGCATGGTTGTGTTCCTAACCCACTTTACCCTGCTGTGCCAGTTGCTTCCATTCCAGAAATTTCCTGGTTGCTTTCCCCTAACGTACCCTCTGGTAATCAAACCAGGCATGCTGGAAAATACGCCATTGGGTTCATTGATTTTCCCACTCACCTTCCATTTAGTTCGGGGATTTCCCATCTGGTTGGTGGTTTGGAACATTTTTTATTTTTCCATATATTGGGAAGAATCATCCCAACTGACTAATATTTTTCAGAGGGGTAGGTCAACCACTAACCAGCATTTAGTTCGGGGATTTCCCATATAAAAACCCATGGTTTTCCTATGACGTTCCCGTGATTTTCCTATGATGTTCCCATTCAAACCTCCAGCCATGTGTGGCTTACGTCACCACAGGAGGAACCAGCCTTCAACTGGGCTGCTCTGGACCCGGCATCGGGGATTGGATGGAAATTTCATGGTGGATTTATCATGATTTATCTATAAATGGTGGAACTAATGATGATATATCAGTTAAATGATGATATACCCTGTTAAATTAGGCCCTATGAATTGTTTTCTGTTTTACATCGAGGTGGAACTTTTGAAAAAAGATAAATGGTGATATGATTGGGGCACAATCCCCTAAAGATGGTGATATCATTGGGAATCATCTGTAATCCTCTAAAAGTGGTGATGTAATGGGTATAGAATGGGGTAAACATTCAGAACAAATGTGGAAAACCGCTGGTTTCTCCCCCAACATGATCTACATATGATGGTTTTTCCACATCTATCTTAGTTTTACCGGAAGGGATTTGATGAGGATTAACAAACAAATAATGGAAGTATTGAATCACACACAATGGCAACTTACAGTAGTTGAAGGATTTAAGGGACTGGCTTTCTTGGGATTTTTTTTACGGCAAATCAACCACGACAGGAATTTGCATAACGGAATATTAAATGGAGTGGCCGTGTTGGCAAAATGTTAGGGTTTAAGTGATGGAGAAAGTATCCCCAACGTGATTTGGCTGTCCTCCAGAGTTTCTGTTAAACCAATTCAATGAAGCTAGGAATGCAGTGGTAAACTTGGATATCAAAACAATCAAGCCGAACTTTGCATTTTTTGGAGACGCAGGACCTTTTCATCAATGTACCAGGATCTTGACCCATACCCCATCTTGGAAACGTCGGTCGTAGCATCGCCAGGACCAACGGAGCATGACTGCCCCCTTCCAGCCAGAGGTGAATAGCAACTTGGTGAAACCACAAGGAGACTTGGGATTGAAATGCTCCATTGGTCAAGATTAATCCATTGGTTAACATAAGTGAGATTTGTGGATTCCAAACATTGAATGCAAATCCATTGGTCTATCTAAGAAAACCTTTTCTATTGGTTTCTCCTCCATGTTTTGTTTTTTTTGTTTAAATGCCCACTCAAATTCAAGAATGGGATGGAAGCCGGAGCTCATCCTCCAGGATATCGAGACGTTGAATTGTCAAGATTTAATCTGGTCACTTTAGGGCCTATCAATGATGGTCAATATTTCATCCTGAATTGGCTCAACATGAATGTCAAGTTTTGGGATCTCTGGGATGTCTTATCCACATGAATGTTCTATCCTCCCTAACAATGATGCCGTAGTACGATGGTTTGCAGTTTACACTTCCCATTGCGAGAGATGGCGAGGTCCACATTTTATGATGATGAAATCTCCATTTTGTAATGTTAAATCCTTGTTTTCATGGTCTTGACAATTATTTCGTGATCCATCGCCTATCAATTGTCCAAATTATTATATAATTGATCTAGAACACTCACAGTGTTATAATTATGCAGTTTCATGCAATTTCCTTTTTGTCCTGGTTTTTCATCTCAGAATCAAACATGGCTTTGTCCAGAAATGTGGTATACCCCCAAACCGGTAATTTGAGAAGAAGTAAAATGGTGCTGAAGCAGTGGGTTTTTGGGTGTATTTCAGACAAACGCACATTGTGGGGTCCCCTGAATTCTAAGCCCACCCAACTACAATTCTCAAACGCATCAACGAGATCGTAAACCTATAAACAAATAGACAAACTTAGCTAGTTAAATCCATCACAGTTTTCATGATATAAACCCAACTTTTTTTGGTTAAATCCTCCATACATTTTTCGACTCGCCAGTCAGTTTCGCCGGTCAAATCCCCAAATTTTTGGTGACCAAGAAACCACCGGCCCCGAGGCCCGAGCACTTGTAAGGGCTGGGCCCTCACAGAGGATCCGACCTTTGGACTGCAATGGAGGTATCATATTGGATTATATTGGATTATATTGGATATGATATCCTCCAATATAATCCAATATAATCCAATGTTGATGCCTGGGTGTATTGGATTGTATTGGAGGTATAAATGGATAGTGCAAGGGTTTTTTAGATGAAGACATTTTGAGCAAGAATTATATAATCGATGTGTATATATGGAGATAGATGGATGGATGGATGGATGGATGGATGGATGGATGGATAATATACACGCATGTAGGTGGACATGTACAACTAGCCACAACATAATGGATATATCAGTAAACATCTACACCAATGTAAGCCAACTATTGGTAAATACGAACAATAGGGAGGAAACTTCCCCCTGAGGAGGATAGGAGTTTTCTGGCCTGGATTGTTGTTGTTTTTTCGGGTCATCCAGCATAGGAACATCGGAGAATCCCTGAAAAATCACCATCCCTGAGTAGCGATCACAGTGGACACGTTTGGGGTAAAATCATTGGAATTTTCCAATCATCTGTTCAAGTGTGGGGAATCACCCATTTTTCTTCCCTAGCCCAAGTCATTGGGATGTTTTCATCCGATTTCAAGGCCGACCTAAAGTGCAAGTGATAGAATCAGCAGCAGTGGTTGTTGCAAAACTGAACTTCTTTGTTTAGTTTGGGGTAGTGCATGGCACAAACCTCACACTTAAAAACACACATTTTTCTAGGCCAGCTTTCATTTTTTCTTGTGACATATGAACATATATCGCTAGTAAAGCTCCCATTGATCGTTTGATGGTTCAGAACCAATGCTAGATGGTTATCAACCTATAAACGTGGTTGTTGGTGGTTCTTAAACTTCATCAACTCTATACCATCCAGTATTCAAACATGGCAAAGGAACATCCTGGAACTGAATGGAGGTTTATAGCTGGGAAAAGCATCGAGCTAGTTTTTTTTTCCAGCAATACATGTTTGATTAGCAGATGGTAATTGATCAATATTCCATCAATATTCCAGTAATATCCCAGTAATATTCCACTACTAATATTCCGTGAGTATTCCAGCAATATCCCCACTAATATCCCCATTATATACCCTCCTGTAAACTAACAATTATATAAATGTGGAGAACCTACGACAAATAGTCGATCATTTTTCCTAGGGTTTCCCCAGCCAGGTTTTCCACATCTTTTTGTACGATTAATTACCGCATTATATACCCATTATATACCCATTATATACCCATTATATACCCATTATATACCCATTATATCGCAATTACATCTCCATTAGAGGATTTTAATCCCATTGTATTACCATTTATTGAGGATAAAACCATATAAAACCAATGATATCAGCATTTTTTCAAAGTTCCAGCCTTTTTTTTCAAGTTCTCCCAGAGGGACAGAGGGTAAACTACCTCGAAATTTGACATCCGTAGGATCGCTGCCGTGCTAAGGCCACTCTCGAGCTCAGATTGGGCCAGAGACTGATCTGAGATCGACAGCATTTTTGGCCAACGATTTTAATGGTGATTTCATGGGGATTTTCATCTTGAATATTCAGAAAAATCGGAAAATCATCGAACTAAAATAGTTGATATACCCTCTGGTTATTTAACATAGCCATGGTATCGATGGCCCATTTATAGATGATTTTCCCATTAACACCTCCATTTATGAGAGATTTTCCATGGCTATGTTAGTCATAACCAGCTGGGAATTTTTCTGAATGTTGGTATTTTATGGTGAATCAATGGGAAATATATGATGATTTCGAGGGATCCATATCTATAAATAGGTTTTCAAGAATTGGAGAGTTTCCGAATTGGACATGGCTTGATCATCAGGAAGGCGAGTTGGGTAAGTTGGACCACCCAATTGTGCTGCACATTGTGCGGCCATGAATTTTGTGTGTTTGTTTTATAAGACGTATGCAGATGATATACATAAAGCTCATGGTTTTGTAGCTTATGAAACCATTTTCTTGATTCAAATATATACAATTTCCAAAGCAAATGACCAAGTAAGGCAACTTCTCTTACATAAACCAGTTGGGGTCAGCCAGCTACATATGTATCATTTTTATCTATATTTCTTTGAGGTCACCAAATCCTCGGTTCTTGGTCACCTTCGAAGGTACTGAGATTGTGACTGAGAAACATAGGGCCTACGAGATGGCAGGAATTTTCTGCTCACAATTTCTGAAAAAGAAACAAACAACGACGGTCCAATCTTCTGGAAATGAGATCCTCATTTTGTAAGGTAAGGTTACAATGTAACCCTCATGTTTGTTGATGACTAACCCTCTGGTAAACTAACATAGCTACTGAAAATGGCCATAAAAACAATTGATTTACCCAGCTATAAAGTGGATTTTCCATAGTTTTTTGTGTGTTTACCAGAGGGTAACCCTTATATTTGTCATGTTTGTTGAACCCGGAAGTGACCGTGTGCCGTGTGCCATGTTTTCTGCCGCTTGCCCTGAGGCCGCAGACTTTGAAGATATCGAAGGGTCGCCACCCGAAACCTTCGCGTGAGGCGAAAAACGGGTACCACGGGTGCATTTCTAATATTTGGGATGTTTGTTGGGTTCTCATAGAGATGTTCTGATGTTTCTGATCGGTGGATTGAACATATGTTTGAGGTTTGTTTTTCGACACTTGGGATGATGATTCTGGATGACACTTGGGGCTACAACGGTATAGCCGCAGGCTGGGTTGAGCCGCGGCGGTCATGTGACGGGTTGATTGACTGTTTGAATGACAAGCAATCGCAAGACAAGGATAGATTCTACTAGAATCCAATAGATAATAATATAATATATATATATAGATATGATATATATATATACATGATATGTATATATATATATATGATATATTATATATATGATGTATATATATATAAGTTATATGTGAAGGACTATCTATGCCACATGAGCCAATTCATGGGGATTTCGCCGCTTAGCCTCAGGTGACCCCATGAAAATAGTGACAATCCCAGTGGTACGTCGTGGTCTCCAACAAGATAGAACAGTAAACTCCATAAATTCAACATGTTTATTAAAAAAAATATATCCACATATAGAATATAACTGTATATAACTATCTAATTGTATATAACTATCCAATTATATCCAATATATAAATCTTCAGTATTCCCTGTTTGTGTTCTAAATACTCTTACACGCTTTGCAAGCGTTTGTGAGACCCTTGCAATATCGTAAACGTTCATACATTCTGCATGATTTATAGCATTTTCACCTCAGACTCAGCGTTTATCATTTGGGCCCATCAACCCCCCATAACAATGTTTTTTTTTTTGTGTGTAGTCTACTGGTTATATGGGGCTTTCCTAAGTCATGCGGATATCCCAAAAGCTGGATGGTTTTATATGGAAAATCCAAACATCAAACAGATGACTTGGAGATGACTTGGGATACCCCTGTGACTTAGGACACCCCCATATATCTGGGTAAATTATAGCGACCTCACTGTTCTCCCTCACTGGAAATCATGGTTAGTAAGGGGAATCATCCCCAGATGGCCGCACTATTCAGGTTAGTGAAATATTATTTCATTTACCCAGTAATATATCCCGTTTATGACTAGCTTACTACTGGTTCTTCGGAGCCTATTGGTGCCCCGTTTGCTGCGCAGAACGTGCCGCGGTCCGAAAAGATGATGAGATGCTTGCTGGTGGGCCAAAAACTTTCAGTTTGAAGTCGATGGAAGATGAAACTGGACCAACACCTAGTTGGAAAACAAGTTGAGGACATGAACCTATAGAGGTTTCGCAAAACGGGGGTACCCCTAAATCATCCATATTATAAACCATCCAGCTATTGGGGTCCCCCATGAACCGTTTGAGTCCAGCATTGCCCAGTGGTCATTTTGAGACAAGCCCAGGCAGTTCAATTCCTACCCTCTGGTTATGACTAACAGTTCGCCATGGTATAGATGGCCCATAGAAATAGATGGTGTACCTATCAAAAAATGGTGATTTTCCATGGCTATGTTAGTCATAACCAGTCAGTTCAATTGCTCATTTTGCTGGTGAAGTCTCCCCATTTGGTTGCTTGAATTCCGTTCATCCGTTCTACCTTCGTCTTATGGGAAGGTCCGAAGAGGCAAACAACAAACATCAACAACCATGTTATCGGCACCTGCGATGTGTTGCTTTTCCAGCTGTCCTGCCGGAGACCAGCGATGGCCCAGAAATGACGTGAAGAGCGACCTCTATCAACAGTCGCCTAGAAATGACTCGTGGTTTCATTTTTTTCAACATGCTGCCTAGGATGATGATTCCATTTGACTGATGTGTTTTAGTAGCGTTGAAGCCGCGAACCAACAGGAATGGGAAATATGATCTGCCTAATCTGCAGACTTTGCAAGTGGTGATGTATTCTGCATATATGGCCCACCAATCAATCACCGAGATACCAGACTCATATGATATGCACTTCCGTAATTACGTGTGTGTGTGTGTGTCTGTGTGCGCGCGCACAAGATCTTTTAACAGGTATTTCTTTATCATATATCATATATACACATAGCTCCGAACCCTGTATTTGGATAACTGGCCAGTTATTAATACAACCAATTGGAGGTTTCCTAACATAGGGCTAACCCTAAGTCATCCATTTTTAATAAGTTTTTCCATTATACCCTCTGGTAAACTAACATAACTATGGAAAATCACAATTTTTAATGGGAAAATCGACTATAACTGGCCATTTTCAATAGCTATGTTAAATTACCAGAGGATAAACCATCCAGCTCTTGGGTCGTTTACTGCATGCCCGAGATCTCCCCCGAACTGCCAGCTGCATCAGCTGCGCCTTGATGCGTCGCGGTTCCCTCGTCGCGAATGTGCGAGGCCGTTGTTAGCGTATTCACAGCATCGCCGTCGGGGTCCGGCTGGTCATGGGCTCGAGTTGAAGATGGTTTTCCTGAAAGTTGACATTTTGGTGATAATACACATACTCTCTCTCTATATAAACATGTTTCATACACGGTTGATATTGAACCATGGAACTCATGTAACCAAGAAGAATCGGTGTGACAACTGACGCCAAGCCAGTTTATGTGTGTCTTCCCAACCTTTTTTTCGGTGCCGTATGTTGGGATGACGATCGCCAGTGACATTGGACGGTTTGGAGCCCGGTTGAGACGGGGCCCGGTTTGGGGCTGCTGTTTGCCTGTGGGGATCTTTCCACAGGAATGCTTAAGCGAAGCCTCGAATAGCTTCAGAGAAAAGCAGCCTGCATTTTGGCTTTGGAAAAATTATGGGATTCACCATGAATAATTCAGATTTACCGGGGATTTACAGTAATGAGGATATGATGGGATATGTTGGTAAGCAAGTGTTCAGTGGCCAAAACCACTTGAAAAAACATCTCAGTCATTGATGAAAATGAGGATTCATCTAGATCTGTCACGGGTTTGTCTGAAAATATTAGGATATGATGGGCACATACCCCGGAGAAGGGCACTTGACTCTGAACCCTCCAAATATGCATTAAAAAGACCTGGTGCCCTTCTCAATGGTATGTGCCCATCTTAGATGGTCACTTGTCCTGAGATAGTCCGCAAATGAGCGAGAACCCTCATCCAGCCCTTCGAATGATATTTGGCTTTGTCTGAAAACAGGATACCGGGTATACCCTCAATTCCGGTGGATTATGATCAGTATCCCCATTTTCAAATGGTGGGAGAGTTTTTGGCCCATTCTCAGACAAAGCCCCGAGTGCAGTGGCCATTTGTTCATCTAAAAATCCATGTTGTTGATGGTACGCAATTGTATCCAATCCCTCTGGTTCTTTAACATTTTGCTACGGATAAATGGGCCATTTAGAGATGATCAACATGATGATTTACCTATGAAAAATGATGCATTTTCATAGCTATGTCAGATTACCAGAGGGTATAATCCATTCATATCCCATTAAATCACCATTTCCCATTAGGCCATTAGGGTATGTTGACATGTCATTTCCTCTTAAGAGTCCATCCGTTGCGTGGTGCAACTTTTGTCTCTTGTCTGTAGAGTCTGCAGGCATAATATGTACATAGATAATCATAGATAATAGATGATAATAGTTGATAATAGTATCTCTATAATAGTATCTCTATAATCATAGATACACATAGATACTGTACATACACACAGTTTTCTCATTCTCATGTACCTTTACACATGTCTTGCCTATAGTTTTGCTTTGTCCACAAGCTGAAACACTGGCAACTGCCAATTCTCTGATGGAATCTGTTGGAACGCACGGCAACCTTCAGCTGTTGGTTCAACAGGCAGCAAAAGAGAGGTTAATTAGGGCATGTGGATGTTTCATGATGGTTCAATATTGCCTGTAAGTACAAAATGTCAGGCCATCACCACGAATTGTCAGGATGAAACATTGGGTCGACTATGCCTGACATTGAAAGGTGGCATTGAGATCCAGTTCGGTATCTGACTGGCGTTTTTTTTTTCCACACACGAGAGAACACATGCAGATTTTTCTGTCTTTGTACGAAAAAGAAGGGTTGTAATATCCACAAAGGGATACCAGTGGTGGCCCTCGTGTTTTCGCATAACGGTTTTTGAATGATCCAAAGTGGCCCCCTTCTGTTTTCAAAAGTTCAAAGACGATGACTAACTTTAAGTAGGATGCGACATCATACTATAGAGAATACTATAGAATACTATATATAGATATAGATATTACTATAGATATTTCATATATGTCCATTATAGAATACTATAGATTTCATATATGTCCATTATAGAATACTATAGATATGTCCATTTCTGTTGGTGAAATTGGTGAAATCTGCGCCTGCGTCGCCCCTGCACCGACGAAAGTCCTGTGCAAAGCTCACAGCACCCGAGGCCTGGTTTCGTCGAGGGTTGGAAGACTGCGGGTTCACCGCGTTTTAAACGGGCCCTTCATGGGGGAAATGTGATACTTGCCCGACTTGCCCATTGTTGTTTTATTTTCTTTAAATATGTTAGTTGTCATCCATTTAAAGTCGAAGTGTTAGTTGGGGGAATGGTATTCCAGTAGGACAATGAAGGTTCTTCACGATATTTGACCCATCAATTGGGATTGGACGTCCAGTCTGGATGAATGAATTGTTGCGACACGTCAAGTCACGACAAGAATGATGGTGAAGATGTTGAGAATGATCTCAAAATGGCCGAATAATTTTCAATGGCCACCGTGGCGTGATTTCTTTTCATAGACATGCTTACTTGTGCTAAACGTAGGGAATTTTCGGGAATGATCCGCTGGCCAACTATCAATAATGATCCCAGCAACCGCCAGCAACCCATCCATTCCATACGTAAAACGCACCAGTAAGAATGGGATGATGCCCAGTGACTCAGCAGCCACCGGTCCGTTCAGACCACTAAAGGGACCACCATGGCATTTTCCAGTGCAGGTGTTTTTTGGGTCAGGTTCACCCTGGTACTCCGATGTTCACATATGATTTTCACATGAAAATAGAACACGGATGTGCCAACAAAAAGATGACTGGTTGGTGGTTTGGCACATGAAAGTTATGACTTTCCATTCAGTTGGGAATTTCATCATCCCCACTGACGAACTCCATCATTTTTCAGAGGGGTAGGTCAACCACCAACCAGATGATATTGACCCAGTTGACCCATCTCCCGGTTTCATCGAAAAAAAGGAAAGATCCAATGCATCCTTTCTTCGACGTCCTCGCATGACCATTGAGTCGTCGACAATGTCAACCACCGGACAAACGTAGGCCCTGGTTGATTAATTGGTGGTTTTCCCCCAAACAGGGATCATCTATGATAATCTGCTACTCAAATGGTACCACCCAATTTTTTCATAGCACCGGGGCATCGGTGGCCCACCCATCAACAGGGGTGAATATACCCACAATCCTTACAGGATGGTGCCCCGCAGTTATGTTTGTTGGTTTATAAGCCCATCGAAATAGAATGATTTGCGTATCATACACTATTGTTATTATAGTATATTATAGTTATATATAAACCATAAGTATCATACACTATTCTTACTGTATAAACCAATGTAGCTAACGAACTGGGGCTTGTTATTATAGTTATTATCATTATAGTATATAGTTATCATAGTTATCATATACTATAGTTACTCTCTGGTTATTTAACATAGCCATGGTATAGATGGCCCATAAAAATAGATGGTTTACCGTTCTTAATAGCATGGTGGATCTTTCCATGGCAAACTGTGAATGTCATAACCAGATGGTATAAACCAATGATTGCTATCATAACGAACAGGGCCCCCATCCTTTAGTCACTGGGATAACGAACTGGGCCCCATCCCATTTCATCCCCATGGGGATGACCAGGCGGAGAGTGATGGGGAACGATGCATGCAAGGCTGGTGTTTTCTGTGAGGGCTGGTGTTGCGCACAAGGAGGTACAGTAACCAGAAAAAAACATGCTGAAATATAGGGATATATAGGGGATTAACATGGCGATTTCACAGATGAAAACCATGAAACATCGTGTTTTCAGCGGTGAAGATTCGGAATTTAGGTGAGTGAAGCATCAAACATGGGTTGAACAGATGAATGTTTTGAATTTGGCTTTGCCCAGAAATGGAGTGTAGCAACAGCTTGGGGATTGTAACCAAGAAAAATGGATGTATAAACCTACTAGTTTCTATGTTTTTAAGGGTAGAACACGGCATTTTCTTCCTATTTCCCATATATTTCCCATATTCCAGCGGAAATATTGCTAGAGCCCATCTAGTAATGCGGATTTGGCCAACATTTTATCAAACAGCAGGATCTCCATCACCAAACATAGTTCCTAGCAACATCATTTTTGGGAGAACCAATGATAGTGTGGACTTCAAACAACAGAAGTGGTTTGTTTTCGTGCAACACCTATGGTTGATGATTTCATGATATTTCATGCGTGTATAGATGTACTTGTCTTCTAAATGTTTCATCATCTTTCATCCCTGTCAAAAGGCGATGCTGGCCCCAAGTCGCGGGTCCGACTTTTCCTGTATCTGGGATGTGGGTTCCAAGTAACCATTCATGTACTGTAATCATGCTGTTAAACAGGGGATGTTCAATGATGTTCAATGCCCCATGCCGATCTTAAAATTCTGCACAACTCCTCCCTATAATCGTGTGATGTTGAGCTGGATGGACTGTAAGCAAACACTAGGATTCCTAGATCTTTTTAGCCTTGTTGGAATTAGATGGGTTTGGTTTGCCATATATCATATATATATATATATCATACATCGTATATATATATATGTATATTATCATATATATATATTTATCTATCATATCCAACTAATTTTAAGCCCATGAATCTGAAAAAATGTCAACCTCGGATAAATACCCTCTCGGTTGTTTAATTGGGTGGGTACGATCTGAGTAGAAAATCGTACTATTTCGGAGGGTACCGGCTATGTAGTTAGTCGACCAGGGTTTTTCAATCCCGAAACCGACCTCAATTACTCAATGCCCAAAAAGAGAAGGGATGCACATCCCAATTCCCATTAGTTCACCAACCTCAATTACTCAATTCCATACAGGGATAGGTATGAGGAATAACTCAACTGAGGTATGGAATTGAGTAATTGAGTAATTATCATCTGGTTATTTAACATAGCCATGGAAAATCACCATTTTTAATAGGTAAACCATCTATAAATGGGCCATTTTCCATGGCTATGTTAAATAACCAGAGGGTATATATTACCAACACGACTAATGGAGTTATTTGATGGAAGCACAGTGGGCAACACCCAAAAAAAAGGTGACTCCAAGGGCGAATCTTAAGGGGGGGTAATTTTCCATTCCAAAAAATGCCACTCACTGTATATGTGTATATCTGGTTGGTGGTTTGGAACATGGCTTTTATTTTTCCATATATTGGGAATAATCATCCCATTTGACTTTCATATTTTTCAGAGGGGTAGGTATACCACCAACCATATATATATATCACTATAATATGCCATTGTATGTCAATTTAGTCCATTATATTCCCGTTACTTGATTTTCATTTCTCCAATTTTGTTGCTTACATCACCATCAACCATTTGAAGGGGGTGGCTGTTAAATCCCCATAAAATTCTTTGGGTAGATCCATATTATTTCCATAAAATGGTTGGTTATCTGTTGGTATATAACTCACTGCATTGGTTGAAGGGAAAATCTACAGGAAACCAGGGTTTTCCCCATGAAATATAGAGGTTTCCTGTAATTTTTGCCTTAAACCAATCCATTGATACTAGTAGTATGGATGGAGGTTTTCCTTCACCAGTAGATGGTTTATCCTATTACTATCTCATTACATATTGGCTTTCATAGTTTCCAGTGCCAACTGGTGCAAGATTTTGATGAATCTTGGCAGTCCAAGGTGGTGCAAAATATTGTGAGCTAAGTTGGTTCAAAACTCCAATCACTTGAGTTTATGGTAGATGATATATCTATAGTGTATGAGTTTTAAACACCCACTTGTAAGCCATGTATGGAAAAACCCCTGGGGTCCTTTCGTTGCATTCCTAGGACACTCGTTTTATAGCCTGTTTCCGATATCCAGTCCTTGAGCAAAGCTGTGATTTCGCGCTAGTGGTTTTGGTGCTGAACACTTAGATTCCCAGAAATTGGTTTGTCCAAGAATGGTGTCGCAAAATTGCCATTTGGGTGGATTTATGGGGATTCAACTAATGAACTTTTTTGGTGTAATGGGGACAATAGGGATATAATGGGATATAATAATGACATTTTGGTTAATTTGGTTAATACACCCTGCGGTGTCATCAAACATGGCTAGCTGGAAAATCCCCGCACTAATTGGGAAAATCCATGTGAATTAGGGGCACCACATTTTCAGACACACCGAAATCAAGAACGGAATATCATCAGCACTTTTCTCATATCTGGCATTTACTGATTTAGTTGTTTTTTTTTTTAAATTCCGCCAAAGACTTTTTTGACGTAGCCAATGAATATCATCCTAGTCTTGGCGAGTAAATTTCATGCTCAATGTCCGCAAATCCCATCATATTTGGTGGTGTTTCAAGCCATTGAAATCCCTTGATCTGTTGAATCGAAGCGGATCAACTGCACACCCTGAAAAAACTCGATTGAATCCCTTAAACTACACCAAAAAAAAACATCGGTTGAATTTATACCATCTGGTTATTTAACATAGCCATGGAAAATCACCATGTTTAATAGGTAAACCCAGGTAAACCATCTATAAATGGGCCATTTTCCATGGCTATGTTTGTGACTTTCCATGTTTCGGCTGGAACCAGCGCCAGGGTGAGCGCTGCAATCGGCTCCAGCAGTGCGAAGATTCCGACGAGGCCCTGTTCTACTTCAAGATGATTATATATGCATAGTATATGGTATGATTACACACACATTATAATTACATTATATTATATATACAGTTATATACATCCATATATATATTATTATGTATATATATATTATGTATATATATATATTATGTATATATATATATTATGTATATATATATATATATTATGTATATACATATATATATATATATATGAGGTATATATATATATATATATACATATATATATATGATATGGGAATCATCGTTGCCATAGTGAAACAAGCATTGAATTCCTTCCGCTGAACCTCAACTACCCCGCAAACCCTAGTTTAGTGTCAGGGACCTCAATATTGGGTGAATTTTCGGATTATTCTCATCTGCCAGAAGTGGTTTCTTTATATTTCTTTCAGATGTGTTCGCATTTTTTCTGAATAATCCCTTCCCCCTAATTTTAACCCCCCCCTAGAAACCATGGTTTAGCAGGGAATTTCCACATTCCATTGGAACCATAATAAATGGATGTTTTATGTTAGGGTGATGGGATTAGTCAACTCCAGATGGGCCACTGCCAGCCATCCAGGATATATCTGCCATCCCACTTTGCCCAGTTGTAAACCAAGCACTATATATTCACAAAAAAAACACACATTATATATTTTTCAAAACCCTTCATTCTTAAGAGATTGTTCTTAATTAATATACCAGATTTCGGGGATATACTAGGGATTCTCACCATCATTTGTCGATGATTTCAACGGAAAGGCCAGCGAAGAGAAGGAGGTGGGTGCAACCGATGCAAAAAGCTGATGAATTTTTGAAGGGAAGAATTATAGCCCTTAACATTTAATGGTTAATGATGGTTAATAATGGTATATACACAAATTTATGGGGGGTTCCATAGTCATGGGGGTACCCCAATAGCTGGATGGTTTATTTCAGGGAAAAGCTATATTTAAATGGATGATTTAGGGGTACCTCCATTTTAGGAAACCACCATATCCTTCAGAAAACCTCATTCAAATGATACATAACTATATATATAATATAACCTTCCTTGCAGGAGTTATAACGCCATTTCAAACTCTTAAGGGCCACAACTGAATGGGGATATGGCTGGATGTAATGGGATATAGATATGGAATATCAATGGGTATCAATGTTAATCACCCTTTTTTCCCGACACATATGCTTAGGGATGTCTTGGGAAAACCTGTTGTTTTAGACCCTTGGGGTCTTGTATGGTTTGATCGTTGATCAACACCAGATATTTGGATGCACCAAAAATGAGGATTTCACCTGCAATGATCCGGGGCAGGGGATGTTTCATGGGTATACCTACCATAGATTTTTCATGGAGATAGCAACGGCGATATAGTTTTGTTGGATATAGATATGGGATATCAATAACCAACCAGACATGTGCCATTGTCAGAAGTTGCTGGGTGTTTTCCATGAAATGCTATGGTCATCCAAGCTATGTGCCTGGATTCCCATGGGATGGAAATTTGGGACTGCAACAGTAGGATGAAAAAAGAGCTCCGGCTCATCTCCCATCTTTCTGGTGATGTCCGGTTTTTTCCCCTGATTTCAATGATCCAAAAATAAAAAAACAACCAACCCGTAGGTATGAATGTACGTCAGAATCTGAAAGCCAAGGGATTTTGACATTGACCCATTGCCTGGTGGAAGGTTATTCGTTGTGCTTCTGCCAGGTCATCGATATTCCCCTTTTCCCTGGCAACAAATCTGCCGGGACGCTCAGGAGGATCAGGACTGGCAACGCCTTCAGGCACCATACTGTGGGTGGAAGAAATCCTGCACCAGTTGGTTGGTGGAAAAAAAACCCATAATCCCATTATAATCCCATTATAATCCCATGATTTGCGGTGTTTTAGAGTTACCAATAGTTACCAACTGGTGCGGGATGGTTTGTCCATCCACAGTCAATGTGGGGCCCCATAGGTAGCTAACTGCCAAGTTGGTTTAGAAGGACGCCAAGTAGGATTCGTGGCAGAGGTATCAAACTAGTTCATGGGGTTATAGCCCATCTTATAAGTGTGGGGTACCACAATGTTGATATAAATATGCATGCATCCAGATGATACACACGATGTCAGCATGTACTACATGTACATGTCATTTTTTTGAAAGACATTCAATACGTGTCTAAGGTTGTCCTTCTGCTTGGTCTAAGATTGTTCTCCGCCCCTGGTGGTGCTTATTCCAATATAGATAAGGAATATGCCGACGCCAAGATCGGGGTGCTGCGGCGAGATAGGGGTACCAAAATGAAGCACATTTACCCTCTGGCTATTTAACATAGCCAGGGGAAATGGCCCATTTATAGATGGTTTACCTATTTAAAATGGTGATTTTCCATGGCTATGTTAAATAACCAGATGGTATATAAAACAACACTAACGTCATCCTTTTCTGAACACCTGGAAAGGAAGAACGTGGGCCCAACCATTCCGAAGCCCGTGCTCCTTCAAAATGAAAAGGCATTTGCGCAGGGGTGCCTACCAGAGGAGCTGTTTGATAATAACTTGAGGCTTAGCCATACGTTTGCAGTTGAAGCGTATGCCCTCAGGACGGAAATTGCGGTCAACCGCTCAGGACGGATATTGCCTGCAAGTCGGGAATGAATTCATCCTTGGGCTCATGATATGCGCAGACCAGATGATCGGTCCGTTATTTGCGATGCGGTACCCCGTGTGGATCTTTCTAGCCAGTTCAGCCAAGCCTTCGCTTGCGGCTGCACAGGAGAGGACTTGAGGAGTGCTTGCGCTGCAAGCCCAATAGGGGGCTGCGGTTGGAAGGCGATCCAACGGATATTGTTTTGAGATCTTTAGCAATGGTGTACCCATTAATAGTGGATTTTCCCATTAAAAATGGTGATTTTCCATAGCTATGTTAAATTACCAGAGGGTAGATTGGAAAACAGTTCAAGGGTTTTCCGAGCCGCGAAATTTTCAGCCCGTGCAACCGTGCAGCACAGCATATTAAGCCCCCCTGCCTTGGGGAAAAAGTGCGAAGGGAGATTAGATGATGGAGTTTGCTGAAGGAATGGTTGATATCGCAGGAGATTGATTGGAGAGAAGGTGGAGGAATGTCATTTTGATAGAGGAGGATTGGGCGCAGGGTAAGTTCGATAAAGACAAATTTGGAAGAGATACGTTTGAAAGAGGTGTCCGCGATAGAGATGACGTTGGGTGGGTAAAAAGTTTGCTAGTCTTACAGTATCTTTGATCACAGGAAGCGGAAGGTCGGGTAAAGCTGTCAAGGGGTGAGCCTGGCCGAATTACCATCTAGTTATGACATTCACAGTTAGCCATGGAAAGATCCACCATGCTATTACGAACGGTAAACTATCTATTTCAATAGGCCATGGCTTAACCATGGCAAACTGTTAGTCATAACCAGAGGGTAACGGCTCTTCTATGGGCCAGTTTGGCACCTCTCGGCACTTCGATAAGTCGATCAGAGATCAGTTCCTGCCATCGCCTGGAATGATGGTTACTAGTGGTAATTATCCCAAAATAGCTGAAGCCTCCAGGTAACTTACCCAAATATATGTGTATTATATGTATATAACCAGATATAATCTATCTATAATGGGATAATGATGGAATAGTATTGGAATAGTAATCTGGTTGGTGGTTTCAAACATGGCTCTTATTTTCCATTTCTTATATGGGATGTCATCCTTCCCATTGACGAACTCATATTTTTCAAGATGGTTGAAATCACCAACCAGTTATGGAACTTACCACTTACCATGTTTTTTTTAGCCAGGTTCCCTCAGCGAATTCGCACTGCAGGTGACGTTCCTGGATGTGGCACAGGCAGAACCTGCCACAAAGATGGGGCTTACCGCAGCTGGATGGTTTAGAATGGAAAATCCTATTCAAATGGATGTACCCTCTGGTAAAAGTTTACATAACGAACTGGAAAATCACCATTTTATAGCTGGGTAAATAAACTATTTCAATGGCCATTTTCAATAGCTATGTTAGTTTACCAGAGGGTAATCATTTGAAAGCACATGGGATAGTTCAGAACCAGCCAAATGTGGATTTGTTCATCGAGAATGATGGCAGATGCTGACATCTTACTAGAAATGATGGTGAACGTAAGGCTGGTGACGTATTCGAACCCAACCAGATTAACGTGGCATAACGTGGCAATCCAAAAGGCAATTGTACTCCCCAATTTTAGGTAGCAGAAACGGGTGATATTTTCGTCCAATCAATCATTGGGGTGGCTTGCCAGAAACACGGGGTAAATCTTGGTGAGTGGTTGGTGGATGACCATTGATTCTTGGACAAGAATGGAGGCTCAAAAAATACTACAAACGGAGGTTTTCTACCTGTCAAGGTAGTTCACATTTCGGATTAAACATCATTTCATTTTTTTTTTTGGGACATAGAGCAACAAAAACAGATTTTAACGACCAGCAGAAAAAGGCTGATGTATGCTGATGTTAGTAACACTTTAAATCTTATATTGGTGGGTTTCAGCAGTGCAAATTGAAGTTTAGAAAATGCAGTGGTGTTTATTCAACTTAAATAGGATTCTTTGACGCATACTGTATCCATCGGCAATTCATAGCGACCTGATTTTCTTTCGCCAATGGAGTTGGTTTTAGAGTGGGGGGTCGTAAGTGGGTTATGCGGTTTGTCCATTAGAAATACCCTGTTTTGTTTGGGGATATATGGAGGTTTCCTAAAAAGGGGGTACCCGTAAATCATCCAGTTTGATAGGTTTTTCCATTACAAACCATTCATTTTGGGGTACCCCATTTATGGAACCCCCCCACATCAGTCCCTATAACCCACTTGCGCCTTAATGAGCAGACTCCAAGACCCATCGAAGATCATCAAAGTAGAGCAAGCGTTGTGTCACCTGCAATGATCTACCATTCACTATTATAAACACTGACAACCTTTAACAACCTTTTTTATAGACCGACACTAATCACCATTCATAGCTATTCATAACCACTAGTCATTACCATTGATTTTAATCAACCACTAGATTAATGATGGTTCTAAATCAATGGTCATTTATAACCATCATCATTTCCACTATTAATAACCATTTATAACCACTAGTCATTAATGGGTAAAACTGGGTAAAAGCTCTGGAGCAAATTGGCGCCAGGCACCCTCCAGCCAGGGCAGCCCAGTGTGGCAGCGCTGCAGCGTGACCTTTGGGCCAAGAATTTCGTCTGTGTACAGATGATGGGTTTTAAACCACCATGGTGTTTTTACACATTTTTCATCATTTTTACCACGAAATATGGTATTTTTAATCATGTTTCATCATGTTTCATCATTTTTACCACGTTCTTTCAACACTTTCAACACAGCTACTGTTTTTTTTAGAAACTCTGTGAACTCAACACTTTCAACACAGCTACAGATTTTTTTAGAAACTCTGTGAACGATATGGTTTTGCGCGGCATGATGATTCTGTGAGTTTTTGGAGATTCCTGGTCCTATATCCTCAGATGGGTTACCGCTATGGGTGGATGAAAATGACGACTTCACGGCAACGCCACATGAATGATGTTTGGCAAGGGGAACTACACCACAATCACCTCATTTCAAGCTGGTGAATTAATTAATGATGAATGATCATTCACTAATATTTGGTGTTCTACAGATCTCTTCGTATTCGTTATGGCCCAAGTTTAGGTTTTTCACAGCCACGATGGTGTGGCCAGTTCCGCCAAAGATGGGATGGTTAATCGCATAGATGTGATCGAAGGGGTGTTCTCCAGGTGATCTAAGAGGATTATCCATGGTTGTCCCATTGGATTCACAGGGGAAACTACCCTCTGGTAAACTAACATAGCTATTGAAATGGCCATTTATAGTGAGTTTTCCCATTAAAAATGGTGATTTTCCATAGCTACGTTAAATTACCAGAGGGTAACCCCACTTTTGGATTCTCAGGTTTTGGATCTGTCACGGCTTGGAATGTCAGTTTTAGGTCCAGGTCCAGACTCATCTTATGGAGGGTTCACGAATGGTGCCCCCTTGACTCATTTGGAGGTTTCCTAAGTCAAGGGGGTACCCCAAGCTCGCTGGATGATTTATTTCATGGAAAATCCCCATCTAAATAGGATGATTTAGGAGTAATTTATGACAGGAAACCTCCTAATAGAGATATATGATGTATACAAGGTGACCCCCCCAGTTATGTTTGTTGGGTTTATAAAGCCCAATAACTATAGTTATAAGATCTTATAAGTATCATCAGCAATAGTTGAACTATAGTTAGTTACGCCAATATGAACTATACTTTTTTCCGTATCATACGCCAACAATCGTTCTTTGTCCACAAGATGATTTATTGGATTCCAATAAATGATTGTTCCATCATAAATTATGGATTTTCCATCATACTTATTTTCCACAATAAATAGTTATAAACCCAATATTTATTGTGAACTGCACCCAGGTCCCGTGGGACCTCCCAAAATCCGGGCACCACCTGGAGTGTTGATGCGGCATCGCCGCAGGCGACAAGGGGTCGGATCAACCCCCACAAATTGGGGAATTTTTACATGGTAGTTATACAGTTGGATTTGTGATGATTAGTGATGATTAGTGATGATTAGTGATGATTAGTAGGATCTCCTGTTAGATATGGCTATAGGTCGTGTCATTGGGTACCCCAATCATTCCAATCTGTGGTCCAAGTAAGGCCGAAAAAATTGACCTGGCGATTTGATTTCTCAGTGGCGGAGGGTGATTTTCTGTGGTTTAAGAATGGGGTGTCCGAATGAAAATTTTTCACAACGCCAGATGGTCGATGGGGATATGGAGTGCAATCATGAAGAATCTGGATATAGAATCAGTAACAGCTTGGGATACGAAGCAAGCAACATATAGAACACTGAGACTTGGCCAACTATGGTGGTATTCGACCTTTTGCTGAGCCAGGGGTATGGTGGTGCTGGGACCATGTTTGGGACTTGCGGGGGATGATTGGGATGATATGACCAAGAAGTTATTGGAACATATTGAATTTCACGGTATCTATATATACCCTCTGGTAATAGCGGACATAGCGAACTGGAAAATCCACTATTATTTATGGGAAAATCCACTATATATGGTCATTTTCAATAGCAAACTGTCAGTTTACCAGAGGGTATATATACTGTATCAGCGGTTGATGGCGTTGCTAGTTGGGCTGGTTGTTGCCTCCCTGATCCAGAGAATCATTTGATAACCGATAAACCCAAGAAACATAGGGGAAACGCACCAGCAGAATCCAGCAGAATCCTGAAGTAAACATCATGGGTTTTCCAATGTGTTCAATATTTCCAATGGTCATTTTTACTCGGAAGATCTGGGAAGCATCGGCAATGGAGGATTTCCCATGTGCTCAACTAAGATAGAGATGGAACATGCATGGTTTCCAAACGAAATGATAGGTACATTTCATTTCCTAAGATAGCTATGACAGCTATGGCTATGACTATGATCTACACTTATCAATGGTCGCTTTTCCATATCTATGAGGTTTGAAGCTATATTAGCTCCGGTTATGGCTAGTTTCCAAGCCTGTCAACCGACGATTGAAAAGGGTCCTTTTCCATGTTTTATGAGGGAATGGGGCCTAGCAGCATGAACATGACACTGATCACTGGGTGATTGATGGGGTTACCGGGTTACCCATATCTTTTGGAAACCACCTGTTTCTATTATCAATGGGAATTTCAGGATCCTAAAATGGATGTACGTTAGTACCATATAAGACCATATTTTGTGGGGATATTCCCTTGCCTTACATAGGCCTTAAAAATTTCGGCCTCAAAAAAATGGTAGGTACCTCCAATCAATCGGTTCCTGTTGCATGGCCGTGTTGATATTCCTGACCATTCCTGACCACAACACTGGAAACTGTGCTATGCACAGGAAAAGAAATAACAACCATCTCCATCCATCTCCCACAATCCAAAGTGTTTTGGGAAAGTGTCATCTCCTCATGATGTTAGATCAACGTTGCTGAAGATTGTTGATCAACTGGCACTTTCCTGTTCTGCCTTGTCCAGTTTTTTGTGGTTAAAACCCTTATTTTAAGCTTACTGTAACCTCCGATGTTTGTTGGTCAAATCATCTTCAAACCACATTTCTAGTTCATTTTTCTACATGTCAAATCCTTAGATCCCTATTTTCAATGTCGGACGCTACGCAGGCAGAACCCCATCGAGGTGACGATTGTTCGTCAGGGGACGAACTGGAGGATTGAACTCGGAGATTTACCGGTGATTTCACTCATTTTTTGAGGCAGATTTCACCAAGAAAAAGGGGATCTAACATGATCTGGTTATGACTAACATAGCCATGGTATAGATGGCCCATTTATAGATGGTTTACTGGTTTACCGAACTTAAAAATGGGGATTTTCCATGGCTATGTTAAATAACCAGATGGCTAACATGATCTGGTTGGTGCTTTGGAACCATGGAATGGATAGATCATGACTTTCCATTCAGTTGGGAAGAAAAAAATTGTTCAGAGGGGTAGGTCAACCACCAACCAGTGATCTAACATCTATCAAAATCAAGAAAACAATGGGATATATATATATATATAAAATATTATATATATATATTATATCCATCAGAATGAGGAATGTAACCATCAAACATGGGGGATGTGACCAACAGAAATTGCTTTTTTGGGGACAGAAACTGTTTGTTACCTGCGAGTGGATGCTTTTTTGCGATATTTTTTCAGACTGGAGAAATTCAACCTGGACTAATCCATGGATGTTTCATTCATACTTCATCAAAACTGTGGACATTTCAAAACTTTTCAAACACATCGCATGGTGATCATATGTGATCATGGTTTGAATCATGGTTTGAATCATGGTGGATAGTGATTCAATTAATACTTACTGGTGCTGACAATCTGGTGCTAAACGTAGGGAATGGATGGGAAAGGGGGAATGGGATTATGTATTATTATTGATAGTTATTGTGGAGCATTCCCTCATTCCCTACTAAGCACCAGTAAGATATAAGACATGTAACGAAGAAAGTATCGAAACATGCCACGGTTCCCGACGGTTCCCGGTTGGCAAACTTGCCAGATCTTGCCAGCCTCGCCGAGGATTTTTTTAAAGCCCACCTTTTGCGGTCTGTGGAGTTATGACAGATGATATTTCATGATATTTCTATAGATCCACAGAATTCCACATGTTGTGTATATATATATATATGTATACATATATATATATATGTATACAGATATATACAGTAAATGTCTAGGAGTTTCTTGAGATTGAGCAGCCCTAAAAACCATGGGCTTTCAGTTTTGTCGAAGCCTCGCACCATAGGCGTCGGGAAGGAGTTTGCTGAGTTCTCAAGATGTAGCAATTACGGGGTAGATAATATCATCGAACTACCAATATGTTGCTAATATGTTCAGTTTTTTGTTTGATCCAAAACCTGTAATTAACTGACATTGACCAAGGTGGGGAGTTCAAATGCGGGTATATCAGCAAATGGAAGGCACGTATATTGGTTTTGTTCATCATCCAACCTGGTAAGTGGTCAGACACCATGGTTATTTAGTTATTGAGTCGCTCAGGCACACCCCTTTTTTTTTCTCTGTATTGCTGCCATTGTTTCCTCAAGGGTTGTATGAGAACCAGTCATTTTTCAGGGATCGTGAACTGTTGAACTCCACGCATTTCTGTATCGTGTAACGTCCATGAATTTCCTGACTGATTAACACAGATTTATTCGCTGGTTGGTGGTTTGGAAGATTTTTTATTTTCCGCAATAGCTGGGATGATGATCCAATCTGACGAACTCATATTTTTCAGGGGGGTAGGTCAACCACCAATTAGGAGTTGTTCGTATCCGAAAAAACTACCACCATGCTGAATCCACCCGGCTTGGTGCGTTTTGACCTCAGCAGTTGGCTCGACCCGGCTTTGGCCACACGGCATTTCTATCGCTCCGTTCCTAGTCTCCGGCATTTTTAGACCATGCGCTCTTTGGCCTGGGAGCCCCAGACGTGTCGTAGCTGTGATTGTCCGACTGGAAATTCCCCTTGGAAAAATTGGGATGTTGGCAGACTTACCCTCTGGTTATTTAACAGTTTGCCATGGTATAGATGGCCCATTTATAGATGGTTTACCTATTAAAAATGGGGATTTTCCATGGCTATGTTAAATAACCAGATGGTAAGTATCCAGGATCCCCCGCAGTTACCAAGAACCTACTATATAAGTAGTGTGTTCATCATCCAATAGTACGTTGCCAGTTGCGGTTATCACAACCCCGAACTAGTGACTAGAACAGGGCGAAATGTGAAAATGATATGAAACTACGAGTATCATTTAGAAATCCCTGATTTTTTTTTTCCCGATCTGTTTGGGAATCCCTGTGCGTGATCCGGTCTAAACTGGGAGATGATTGAAACTGGCCTTGAAATATATTTGGAATGCGGGTGCAGGAGCAGTCACTGATTGAAACGGCTATCCATGATAAATTCTGACAGATGCTATGCTACAGTTCATTGGGTTGGTTTGGGACAATTTCACAGAAACTCATGGTTGTATCAGATTGTATCATATCTTTGCTTTTTACCATCGAAGTAATCAATGGGTTTCCCATAGTTGTCCCTTTCAGGATGCACGTCGCGGGACGCACATTCGGGAGGCCAGCTTGACCAATAAGGGGTGCTGGAGAACGGCAGTTTATGGGACGGGGGGGGTTCATCCAAGTTTGCTCCCCACATGATCCCCTTTTTGGGGTTTCTCTGCCAAAAATGGGGAACAGCCCAGGATCCAGGATCCCATTGGACAAACAGAAAAGATCCTCGTGATGGAAACGATATGCATCAGATTGGGCCTGAGAATCTTCCAGGGGCCGGAATTGGAGAATGGGAATTTGCTGAGTTACTCCAGAGTGGTTATGCATCACCATCACAGCTAAGCACATGAATAAGTCAAAACAAATCAATAAGGTAAAAGAAGTAAGTAACCAAAGAACTAAGTAACCTCAGAAATAAGTAAATAAGATAGAATCAGTTAAGTTACACATTATATATATAATGTTCATATCTACATCAATTCTGTACATTTTGCTGACGATCACGGCCAGGTGTCCCCCAGCTTCAAGACAGGCACACGGCAGGAGCGGGGAACAAAAAAGGGGCCCCCATGGCCCGCAATCGCTAAGTTGGTTTACAGTGTTTGCAACATAGATGTCCTTTTCCCATTGATTGGTTGATTAATAGAGGGGGTTGAACAAACCCGTTTAACAACCGGTAAATGATGATAGATGGTATACCAAACCGGCCCTTCTATTTTCAACAAAAGGACATTATTGGTTTGCAACTCCAATAACTATTGGAACTATGGATGTAAAAAGGTACTTATAACTATAGCTGGTTGGTGGTTTGGAGCATTTTTTATTTTCCCCAATAGTTGGGATGATGATCCAATCTGACTAATATTTTTCAGAGGGGTTGAAACCACCAACCAGATAGTTACTGGTGTTTATGGTACTATAATTAATGGTAAAGCAGTATCATAAACCACCCTAATAATGTTGATGGTTTGTACCACCCATAAAAATGATTAAATGTGGGATGGTGGATCCTATTGCTTTATTAACATTGTATATTTATAGTCATCCTGGAGTAGATAGAATATGATTGAAAACACACAAACATGGGAACATCTTTGAAAATCCCATACTCTATCTACTTCAGGATGATTATATATAGAAACCCCAAGTCATAGTGGTTGAACAGTTGGAAAGCTGGAAAAAATGGAGAACACATCATCAAACTAACATCCTGGTTTCACACGAATTTCGGCATTTTTCTGGAGACCCCTGTATGTATATACACAATCACACACATGCATTTATCATATGTTTCCTTGGTTTCTGTGGCTTCACTGTATATGGGTTCATGTGGGTTTGTATGGATTCATATGGGGCAACCCCGAGAATGGGCATTTTTTTAGTTTCTCAAATACAGCTGTTGTTAATGCCGGAAGCTTTGGGCTGACCGTCAGTACGGCCGACTGCATACTGTGCACTTGGATGGCACTATCCTCAAGCTACAGGTGTTGTTGCTAGCAGAATTAGGATATCTTCGGCGCATGGGTTTGTACTATCTCTCCATTCTCCTTGCATTTTTCATCGGTCTCGCGTGCAATTTCTTGACATTGCTTAAATGCAGATATGCCAGAAGCTCAGGCGAATATTTCATACATCATTTTATCACATAATTTCCACAAGATAGACTCATATGGAAATGATATCATCAAGATTAAATCTAGAAACCACATATTTACATACATCATTTTATCATATAATCCCTTCATGGTTCAGGCGAAGCCCCTCATCCCAGAGGTTTCAAGGTAATTTTTTGCCTGTTTTTTTACAGCCCTTTACCAATTATAAATGGAGTATATGGAGTTATACATTCCATTGTTATGGGGTCATTTCACTGACTTACAGTATAACTGGTAAAGGGTCTCAGCTGTATCTGGTTGGTGGTTTGGAACATGGCTTTTATGACTTTCCATATCTTGAGAATGTCATCATCCCAACTGACTTTCACTCCATCATTTTTTAGAGGGGTAAGTCAACCACCAACCAGATAATTAATCATCATTTACCATCATTAACCATCATTAATCACCATTAACCAAGTAGGTCAACCACCAACCAGGTATAAACCGATCCCAAAAAAACCTCTGCAGGAGCCACGCCCAGTGACACGCCCTGGCGTGACAGCCCGCCCTGTGACGACATGGATGCTTGGATGATGCCGCAGCTGAAAAGATAAGGAATTAAATGGTGGTTGCACCATCAACTATAGTGGTGAAATGGTGGTTTTATAGGACTTAAATGATGATTTTATGGCACTTATCCTCTGGTATTTTTTTTAAAACATAGCTATGGAAAATAGATGAAGATGGTCCATTTATAGATGATTTACCTATTAAAACAGGTGATTTTAAATATATAGTTATGTTGAATTGCCAGAGGGTATATTCCAGTTTAATCATCAAAATGTGGGCATGAAACCAATATCGCCATTATTCTAGTGGTTTTCAGTGGGACGTTTACATCCAACAATATCAGATGGAGTTTTTGAATAGAGGGTTGGAGACTCTTTAATTTGTTGCCGTTTCAAGAGGGAGAGGATTTTGCTTCGGTATCCCCGTATGTAGTGCTGGTGCAATCCCCCAATCTTGTTGCTTCTTGTTGGCATACCATGTTCTCATTTTTTCAACTATGGCTACCATGAATAACCAGCTGAAACAGCTGCCATTCTTAGTTCACAATGACCATCCGATTAGCTCCCCGCGATTTTTTGATGTGGGGTTCCAGCATTTCTGCAGGGCTTTAAACGGTTTGACCCAGTCCCACAGATCCACAGAAAAACGTGTTTTCTCAATCATGAAATCCATGAAAACCTCATTTGTGGCATATAAATTTTATCATTTTCTACTGGATCTCTTCATTTCGGGATCAGATCTTGGTGATATTTCATAGAATAAATATCAATAAATATCAATATCCCCATAGAATCACCATCAAATCCCAGTATAACCCAATAAATCACCAGTTTAACATTATATCATAATATATCTCCATGAAATCCCCATATAAAATCACCATTCTATCTGCATCACCGTTCCTCCGTTCCTCCGTTTCTCCTCAGGTCCGGGGTCCCGGGCGCAGCGCAGCCACGGCAGCCCCGCAGGGCCCACAGGGGCCTGGAGATACGGTGGGTGGTTGCGAAATCCTGCACCAAGCATGGTTTTCCACCCTATAATAAATAATGGGATGTTGACCATCTATCAACTGGTGCAAGATTTCTTCCATCCGCCTTGTATCATGATGGGTGATTTACCCTTTGGTGAACTAACATAGCAATGGAAAATCACCATTTTTGATGGGAAAATCCACTATAAATAGCCATTTTCCATTGCTATGTTAGTTCACCAGAGGGTAATAGACACAGTACTAAATCAGGCTTTCTAGGGTTAGGGGGATGCCAATGGTAATTACACAATTTTTATTCCCGGTTCATCTTAAATGCCCCCCAAACCCAACAAACTATGGTTTGGTCAGGGGGTGTTTTTGGTCAGGGGAAGGGACAATTGGATGGTGTTTATTAGATGATTGGACAATTGGTTAATTGATAGTTGGATGATTTTTCTTGGCGTTGTCCAAGAACAATCCAAATGATCCATGTTTATTGGATACATCGGGAGGTTTCCAATCCATGGTACCCCCAAATCATCCAGTCGTCATGGATGACCAGTGACTTAGTATTGAAGCAGGGTGACTTGGGGTATTCCCATGGTAGGCTCCTATCACAAATCACGCGAATGATTTCCCCACTTCGACCGAGGTCAAGCGCTGCACCAACCCTTTGCGCCACCCCATCGCGAGCCGACGTCCACGGTGCGCGGGACTGGTCCAGGCGCTAGACAAGAGCCGACCGGCCGGATGTTTCTTGGGGGAAATGGGGGGAATGGGGGACGTTTAACAATTGAAACAGGGTGATTTTACCAGCAAAAATAGTGATTTAACCAGCAAGAATAAGGGTTCAACCAGCAAACACAGGGATTTATCAGGATGTGCCATTGATTTATGATAGCTAAGGTACTTTAGTTCGCTAGTTTAACTGATGTTAACTGTTGGGTCGATGGTATATCAGGAGATATCGAACGAACTCGTTGCGGGTTATGAACCAACTATGGCTTGACCAAGCTTTCTGGGATGAGTCGCCAGGGGGAAAGATGAGTGATTGGGGAATTGATTTCGGATCCATCATGGGTACCCTCTGGTAAACGTTTACATAACTATGGAAAATCACCATTTTATAGCTGGGTAAATCAACTATTTCTATGGCCATTTTCAATAGCAAACTGTTAGTTTACCAGAGGGTAAATGATAGAAACTCATGAAGTTCGTATACCGATCACTTGGAAAGTTTCATCACCCAAATCCAGACAATTGCGAAATAAAACTGGATAAATTGTCGTAATTCCTCAAACTGCCTTATTTCCAGCTTTGGGGTTTATACATTACTAATATATATATATATATATCCATCCATCCATCCATCCATCCATCCATCCGTGCATGCGTGCAGACAGACAGACAGACAGACAGACAGACAGACAGACAGACAGACAGACAGACAGACAGACAGACAGACAGACAGCCAGCCAGGCAGGCAGGCAGGCAGGCAGGCAGGCAGACAGACAGACAGACAGACAGACAGACAGACAGACAGACATACATCATACATACATACAGACACACACATATATATATATATACACATACATATGTTACATGAAGTTATATGATCAAAAAGTATCAAAAAGTGCTATATATATATATACAGTTTTTGAGTATCATTGTAATTGGCCCGACCCAGTTGATAAGATTGACATGTGACTCCACCTTCAATGCTTCCTTGAAAATTGGAATGCCATTTACACATATTTTACGTTTGCCCTTTGTCCCTCCAAAAATGAAAATTGAACAATCTCCAGTGTTTTCAGTCTCAGTTTAACGAGTAAGATTTGAAATCCCCACAGAAGTGATATGATAATCATCCTCAAAATATGCTCACATGTCGATTGAAGCTATCATTTTTTGTCAGACACCTCCTGTCCTATCCTAAGTATGATGACCTTAAACAAAGCCTCCTATGAATGGGGCTGATTTTGTTGCCAACGGGGGTCACCCAGCCAGCTAAGGTCATTATGGACCATGTAAACCATCCATTTTCTGGTACCCCCATGGCTCAAACCGGGAGGTTCTCGTGCGTCGAACCGCGTGAAGGCCCAAAATCCAGCCACTCGGCTGAATCAGAGCCACAGGGTGTGGCAAACAGCACGTCGGCCAATGACACCAAAAAAGGCCTGATAGCGATGGTTCAACAATGGTTACATAAGATTACATAAATACATCCATAAACCTTACTGTTGTGGATCCATAAATTACCCTCTAGAATGGGACACGGTGATTTAAGTATGTGAAATGGTGATTTAATGGGATATTAATGGATTATACCCTCTGGTAAACTAACATAGCGAACTGGAAAATAACCATCTTTTTATGGGTACTTATAAACGGGCAATTTTCAATAGCTATGTTGTAGAACCCCCGTTTGGCTTAAGACTGCTTTTACCGTTTTGGTGCAGGAGGGGGGGGGTATTGGTGCACGGCTGGTGCGCGGAAAAGGAAAATAGGGGCAAGGGTGGGTCTGGGAAGGGAA
>Ga0126342_10002116_pt1 | contig 30145 bp, 21 predicted proteins | sample Cyp1metagenome_FD_92528 | JGI IMG/M metagenome (GOLD analysis project Ga0126342, IMG submission 92528) | Coral microbial communities from Lord Howe Island, Old Settlement Bay, Australia - Cyphastrea 1 metagenome | ecosystem: Host-associated > Invertebrates > Cnidaria > Coral ...
CACTGCAACCACTCCAAAAAGCACAACTCCAACCACCTTTCGGTCCAACAGTGGATTCGTTCAGTTCTGCCATCCTTTCATCACGATAACTCACCTCTCCTATAGTTTCCTATCTTTGAACGTCCCGCCACCGCCTTGTGCGGTACTGCTGGTTTTATACATCTACATTTGCCAAAATATCATATACATGCATACTCTAGATTTTATTTCAGTCGCGCGCGTCGGTTTCCAATTATTTAGCACCAAACTTGCCAAACATGTTCAAAAACTCTGGGTTGCTACCAATGTTGACGTCAACGTGATGTAAACATGTGGTTGATTTTGTGTCCAAACTAAAAACCTCCAAAACTATCACTGGTTGGTGGCACTGAGTGTCCTAAGTGATTCACATTTTCATTGAGGGTTGAACCCAACAACCAAATTTGTGTTGAATAGAACCACTTGGATTTGGAGATGCGTTGGGTCTTTCGCGCAAACCCTTCAATAATCAAACGTGGATCCATGGGAAATCACCGGTAAATGGCAGTCTACTGTGGAAAATCGATGAAAATCGTTTAAACAATGGGAATTTACAGCAAAACACGTGTGATTACCGGAGAGTAAATCCATGAATGTTCCGATTGTATCCTAGTTGTGGCTGATTTTGAATCCCAATTATCCATAATTATCCACATGGTATACATATATATAATATTTAATGCACATATATAATGCACATATATAATGCACATATATATATATATATATATTCATTTTGGTTTTCTCCTATGGCCGGACTGAGGATCTGAACCCTGTTTTGGAAGTCAAGACCGCCAGCATTGAGGTTTGATCATACTTTGAAGCAGAGTTCGCCATGACTGTTCAGGGTTGGGCTGTTGGAAAGGAAAACAACTGAAAAATGAAAGAGGTTGGATATAAAGTACTATATAAATATGAGACAACATTAGGTCAAATAATATGTGTATGTACATATATATATATATTATGATTATTATATGGGAATGGGTCATTGCCTGTTGTATCATGTTTTGGGGAATGACCATCCATTTACCAACTAATTAGGCGTGAACAGAAGGATACCAAAGTTTTCATGCACCTCCATAAACTATAAGGGTTATATAATGTATACATATAGCAATACATATGATGGGACACATTACCAAAATTATGATATAAGGGTTTGTTTGAAAATGGAGTATACTGCAGTATACCCTCCAAATGTCCATTTTCATGCGGAGAATGAGGTTCCAAATTGGAATTTGGGGGTATCCTATTTTCGGACAACACCATTTTTTCTTTTGTGTCAGAACCATTCCCCTTTCTGCGACCAAAAAAAATGTCTATCCAATGCCTTTCATCATTTTTGACTTAGAAAAAATCATGGTGAGTTCAAAAGACTAACCATGTTCCTATGTCGCACCAATTTCTATCATGTTCTGTCTATATGTGTGCGGATGTAACCCCAGAACAGACAAAAACACCTATTGCATGGTACGTCTTGGTCAAAATCATCGACCTCACAAAATGATGTCAAATCTTATAACCAGCCATGGCTGTGGTTTCTTTTCTTTTCCGTTTCGGACCAATGGCGATATTTGATAATGGGGTATTCCGAAAAATTGCCAAAAATTATTGGGAATATGGTGATTACATGTGATAACATCATTAAATTGCCATTCTCTGCAATACCCTTCCCCTGAACGAAATCGCCAAGTTGGCAAACATAACTTTTATGAAAGAGAGAGAGAGAGAGAGATATATATATATTATAACCATAGTATTCCTTGGGTTTATACATCCAAAAAACAGTGACTGGGTGGTTCTCAAATCCCATTCAATCCCCTTACCTCCCATTCAATCCCAATATCTAAGTCCCATTACATCCCATTAAATCCCATGAATCCACTGGTTATATATTCCCATGAATCCTTTGGCTATATATATATATAATATGGGCTCATGGGCTCATAAGCAAACTGCAGCTGTACTTTTTCATAAGCCAGGTCTATCATGGCATCTTGGCCCTCCGCCAACAGGACCTTTGTGCATCTCATTTTTGGATCGTTGGAGGTTTCGTAAGTCATGAGGGTTCCCCCCAAATCATCCAAACTTGGACCATTTCAGCATTGAAACCCATGGTGACGCAATTGGATCCCCCCATTTTCAGAAGGGGGCATACAATCCCATGGCCCTTCACAGTTTTGGCCATGGGCCATGGGATTGTAACTCCTGCAACTAGTTGGTTATCTTATGGCCCATATCATTATGAACCAGTTATAGCTGTTAAGGGCTTTTTGAGTGTAGGTGTATTGGGCAAAAAGAACCCCCGCAACTGGTAGGAAGCTGGCTAATGCCTACGACCCGCGGTAGTGTCCATGCTGTTTCTCCAAGATTTCGGACGTAGAGAACCGTATACACCGTGGGTTCCTTGTTTGTTGGGGATTCATGTAACGAAACGAAACGGTGACACCTGGTAAAGCTGTCATTCTGTCAGGTGCCCCCCACGAAGATCGGATACGCTAGTAGTCGCTAAACCTCGGAGCCCAATGGTTTACGTCATGGTTTCCCTTGGGCCCCTGGGAAATCCACGGAGAAAAGTGGTGGATTTCCAGCACGCCATGTTTGATTGGAGGGTATAAGTCCCAAATAAGTTGCACCCCAGTGAATAGACCCCCTATTTGGACCCCCAAGTCAGATCCAAAAATATACCATGGTTTCGATTCCGGGCTTATGCCATTAGGGGATGGGATTGTATTCACTTACTGTTAGTGCCCTATCCAGCCACCATTTTCCTGATTAATTTTGCGTTCTTGATGGTTAGTTAAACCGTTTAAAGTTCAAACTTCCATGTTTCATTGTCAACCCCTACATTTTGATGGTAAAACTGTAAAACCCTCAATTTTAGATGGTTAAACTATGTTAAACTTACCATTTTTTACTGCGATGGATCAGTACAGCAAAAAAAGACCTACGACATTACCCACCTTTGCAGGAGACGGAAAGATATCTCACAGACTCCAGGCAGCAGACTGTGCTTAACAGTGGGAACAAGAGATATACTGGCTGGTGGTTTCAAACATGTGTTTTTGTCCATTTCATATATGGGATGTCATCCTTCCCATTGACTTTCATATTTTTCAGAGGGATTGAAACCACCAACCAGATCCTATTAAACACCCGTTAAATGAAAAGTTTAATCCCTCAGATCCCACCAAAAACCCACCCAAAAACAAGAGATATACAATTGTTATCATCAGATTCTTGGGAGAATCTATAGGGAATATGAATTGCTTGCTATTCTTCGGGATTCCACGGATATAGTTCTCCGAGAATTTTTCTTGGAGGTTGGCAGTAGATCTGATCTGCAACTAGTGGGGTTATAAATCAAGAAACATGACTGGGATGGCACCACATGTATGGAATTTTGGGGATCCAAAAAAAGACTTATCCACATTATAGTTGAGAAACACAAACCAATCATGAGTGAGTATAGTTTCTGATCGAAAGTACAGTATTCAATTTGAAACCCAAAACAGGGAATGCCATGAGTAAAGTATATACAAGAATTGTGAATTTTGTTGGGGTTTGCCTTCAGTTCATCACATTGGCACCTTACTACGGAGCGACCCTCTAAAAATACAGGCGCTGTTGAGTATCCCATGGATGGTCTGGGTTCCAATCAAGCCTTCCGTAGATTGTCACTACCCAGATCTGGAAAAAGCGGTGGATATGGTCAGCATAGGGGTTTCTAGGACATGTTCTCCGGTAATATGACTGGAAGGTCTTTGGGCAATGTCCAAGATGGTTGCGTCCATGGACCAATGGAACTCATTGTCGAATTGCTTGCACTCTGTTCCCTAAATCCGCTGGTTCATCATCATTATCCTTCTTAAACTTGCCATACGATGGATCTGCCATTCTTGGACTCAGACCCAATTCGAAACTGAATCACATATATATATAATACGTATATATGTATATATACATGTATATACTATATAGATAATTATAGATACATTTGCATGTATTTGTATATACACACATCTAACATATGTTAAGTCAAGCCTTTCGCCTTAAGGGTTTCCAAACAGCTCAAAGCCGAGGAACATTTGCAAAGCCTTCCCGACTGGTTTCGCGGCGGCACGAGACTTGGAGAAGGAATGAGTTGCGGGTTGGGTTTATTAACAGTGGTCTTAAGATGGGTTAAGATGGCTGAATCATGGTTTTTAAAATGTTGTTAATGGGTACTCGTTATTTAACCGTGGCCGAATAATGGTAATTAATTGGGAACCCTTATTTAATCATGGCTTAATAATGGTTATTTTTGGAAATTACCGTTATACCATGGTGAACACCCATAAGTTCGGATATAGCCCCTGTAACTATCTGCCTCTACATCTACTTAGTTCATCGTAACTGGTACTGATCTGTTTTTTACCCCGGGTAGTTGGACCATTGCAATGTTTCGCAATAGCAGGGAGTATAAAAATCGTTTATAATATGGGTAAAACGATGCCATAAACCCCCAGTCATCAGCATTTTTATAGGTGGTATTTGTCCCATCCCAAACGGCTGGTTTATGGCATTGTTTTTTCCCACATGAATCATTTTTTTAGCGGCTACAAATAAACTTGAGGGTATCTAAGATTGGCATGACAATCCAGTACCATGTTGATGTTTCTATAGAAAACACTCATTTCTGGGATGATTATATGTGTCAATTTGAGCAAATCCATTCGACTGTTAGATGGCAGCAAATGTTCGTGAAGGGTTGGTTGTTGCGCACTCATTTGTAGCACTTATTGTAGGATATATATATATATTGTGTGTGATATGCAGCTAAGATCAACTAAGAGAGATTTGTTGCATTGTTTTACTATGCACATATATATAGGCTATATCGGTATCCAAGACTAATCATGTCATGATAGGTGCCAGCTAGGTATGAGAATCATGTGTTGTGGGCTGAGACAGGATTTATGTCCCATCACTTTGTGTTCGGGGGTACCTAGATCTCAGAGATCTCAGATGGTTGATGAGAGCTAACTATATCACTAACTAGTTGGTGGTTTGGAACAATGGTTATTGATGGTTAACGATTGCTAATGTGGGAAAAGAAATAATAGTAATATTAAGCCACTATAAACCAATCCTGGTTAGTGGTTTGGAACATTATTTTTCCATATATTGGGAATAGTGATCCCAACTGACGAACTCATATTTTTCAGAGGGGTGGCTCAAAAACCAACCAGCTAATAAATCTATTCAGGCGGGACATTTACTTGACAAATGATGGCAAGCGACCAATGCATGAGATCTCTCTGTTTATGGGTTGGTATACCTGGTTGTGAGGCGTGGTATTTTGAAGATGGTATCCTCTACACCACACATTGGTCCCTTGAAGGCCACAGCTAGGTGCCAGCACTTTGAAATGCATTCCCATCTATAGAATATGATGCCCTTGTGAGCTATAGAATATGATGCCCTACTAAGATAACCATAGATAACCATAGTTTACGGTACATGTAACCATAGTTGCATAATGGGGTTTATAAGCCAACACATATAACGGGGGGAATCACATTGCATACGTTATCATATCATTACACTAGTTGGTTGAGAACGGCTTCCCTACTATGGATTATCATTATCCCCCAAAAATTAGGTAGTATACCTCCCAAACAGTTAGCCAATCAAGCAGTCATAAGTTGGTTTATAATCCCCCATGAATACTCTAGTTATAAGATGTTACAAGTATCATAAGCCGTGGTGAATTTTTCAGTTATGTTCACCAACCAATCGCTATCATAAATCAGCTCTCTAAATCCCATGAAATCCATGGGTGGTTTCTTGGTTAGAGCAGCATGTTCCAATGTTTTCGGGCCCCACTTTTTTTTCACATACCCTCTGGTAAACGTTTACATAACTATGGAAAATCACCCATTTTCTAGCTGGGTAAATCAACTATTTCTATGGGCCATGTTCAAGTTCGCAAACTGTTGGTAATTGAACATAGCTATTGAAGCCATGGCCCAGTCGAAATAGTTGATTTTCCCAGCTAGAAAATGGTGGATCTCTCCAGTTCGCAAAATGTCAACGTTTACCAGGCCGGGTACATCTCCATGAATCCCAATGAAGATCACCATTTATGATCATTATTGAGCACTATTAACCACTATTAACCACCAGGTTTGTTGAAATGGGGTCTCCTGAAAACCTCCAAAATCTGCTGGAGGAAGAAGATGGAAATCCAGCGCGGTGTTCTCCTAGAGTCCTTCACAGAAGGCGGGGCCATTCGCCAAGACAGCCCGGTTGGTTGGATCATGTGGCGGCCCATAGCCTATGAGTCTTGGAAACTGGAAAATTATGGGATAAGAATGGATCAGATGGATTATGGCTATTGAACAATGGGATTTTACCCATTACAATCACATATTGCAATGATTGGTAATGTGATTATTGTTAATATCATTCCATTCACCGGTATTTCTTACTCTTCTGATTCTTAACTATTGTGTTTATGAATTACCCTCCGGTATGAATAATCAAACATGGCAAGCTGGGAAATCCCCGAACAAGCCATGGAGGTTTAGTTCCCTGGGAAAAGCAAGTATAAACACTTGATCAATGATTGATCAATGACAATTCAGTTGATGGGTTGATATACTGTCCCGATGGGGATTACCACCATCTATCCATTTTGGAAGTCTCCGTTTCCACTCGTTTCCTATCACCAACCAACGAATGGAATGACCTCTAGGTCTTCATTTGCTCCAATCGACTCCCAAAGGATAATGTGTTTCCGATTCTTTTTGGAAACCGAAGGTGATGCTTGAGACATTTATTATCACAGTTTCTTTTCATTTATTATTACTGTTTTTTTGAATTATTATCACTGATTTTTTGATTTATTATTGTTGATTTGTTTATTTCTTTGGGAGGGCCAGAGGTCTATTCACCCAATTAGATCCATTGTGGTTCAATCCTCATTAGCGGATGGTTTTTTAGTATTCTATAGAGATATATCAGCAAATTTGGCTGGCGTCATATATTTGATTTTCCCAATACATATTACTTAAGAATTCTATAATATTCTATTCTGTAGCAAGAATATATTACCAGATGTCTAGTTATATATGTTTATTAGGCTGATATCCCACACATTGAACTATCCAATGTTTGCTCAATTCATATCTCAATAATTATAGCATTGTTGATTCATCAACCTATGCTAGGTATTAGCCCAAGATCACTCAATTATTCAGAATTCTATCCGGTCCTTTTTGATTTCATGATTCTACCATCTACCAAACATCTCATATCAGCTACAAATTGGGATTATATAAATCACATATATATATATATCGCTAGGATAATCCCAAGATCTATTAGCTGTTGATTCTATCCTTTATTGACAATACTAAATTCATTAAAAAAGAATATCCATTAATTATAACATTGGATCCTTTCTATGCAACTGTGAATTATAACGGCCTCACTGTCCTCACTGTTTTCCCCGCCAGAATGATGGGAGTTGTAGGGGTAACCATCCCAAATTAGCCCAACATTTCAGGTGAGTGATTTTTTGGCGAATTAAACTATAGTTGACCCATGCAAAAAAAATCACATAAATATATATATATATAACATGATATAACTATATATATATGTTTGTGAGGAGGTTCCATTCATCTGAGGCATTTTTGTTTGACCCAAAAAAAGGTTTCGTGGGGCCCCCCGCAAAATGCCAGGCCCTACGGGCGTGCAATGCGTTTTGAAAACCGCAGCCTCTGGTGGCCTTGAGACGGTGAGTTGTCACCCGCCGTGTGTTGGGAAAGGCTGCGGTGATGGTGATGAAAATGGTGATTTCAGCTGTTACCCTATATAGCTGATTGGTGACTGGAACATTTTTTCCCGGTTAATCTATGGTTAATCTATGGTTCATAATGGTTAATAAGTGGAATAACAATATATCTGATTGGTGGTGACTGGAACCATGTTTTTTTTTCTGTTTCCATATATTGAGAATAGTAACCCCAACTGACGAAGTCATATTTTTAAGAGGGGTTGAAACCACCAACGAGCTGGGGTAGACATAGAAACACATCTGGGAAAGCCATGGTTTCCTTAGGAAAATAAACTACACATGGTTGATTTTCCACATCTAAGTTCATTTACACCAGGTATAGGGTATGTGGGGGGTTAACATGCTTTAACTATGAAATATATGGGGATATAGTTGATAAATCATCGTTGATTGATGATTTTGGGGGTTATAGTATACCCTTTGTAGATTGGGGTTTATCATACTCCATGAACTGGGAATCCCGGTTTTAACCAAGCGGAATTAAACGGAAAGACATTTCGGTGTTTTGAACACTGCTCAGTTGGAGATTGATAGTTGCACACCGGCAATTCAAAAAAGCGATACCATATGTTGTGGATGGACATAAAGCCCCGCTCTTTTGGGATGCACTTGAGTGTCTACGTATGCATATAGTTGTGTATATATATATGCATACACAGGTAATAATGAGTTTGTATGATTTGGTCAGTAAAATGTTAAATCCCATGATCACCCATGGTCTCATGAGGGTGAACCACTACCACTGTCCACCAAGACTTTATCTCCTAGAAGGTTCCGTTCTCAACCTTTCCTGCCCATGTTTTTTTTCGTGTGGAGGCTGAGTCCAATGTATTCATTTGATTTCATATGGAGGTTTCCTGAAATAGGGGTACCCCTAGTTATCATCCATTTGAGATTGGGATTTTCCACTATAAACCATCCATTTTGGGGTACCCCCATTTATGGAAACCACCTATATATTCACCGTATATATCTATATATTTTTATTTATTTAATATACTCTGATATACCCATCCATGGAAGTGGCTTCAAGCCGAGGTAAGTTTCTGGTGGGCTGCGACGGTGGACATTCAAAAGTGAGGTGCTTATGCTGGGTCAACAAGTCAGTTGGGTCAATACATCAGTACCAACAAATCTCCTAATCAGCTTGCTGTTTTCTTGCAGGATAATGGTCTAGATTTGAAATTGTATAATATATGTATATATATAGTATATATAATATATATATATATATAATATATATATAATATAATATAATATATAATATAATATATAATATAATATAATGTAATATAATATAATGTAATGAAATAATGTAATATAATATAATGTAATGAAATAATGTAATATAATATCATATAACATAACATAATTTAATATAATATAATATAAAATAATATAATATAATATAATATAATATTATATAATATATAATATATAATATTATATATATATTTAATATAATATATCATATAATGTAATTTAATACAATGTAATATAATATATTTTATTATAATATAATATAATATACATATAATGTATATATATATACCATATACGCATGTGGTTGGCCATATGGCCACTTCATCCCATCTTTGAACATGTTTGACCAAGTTTGAACTTGGCAAAAGAGGACACTTCTTTTAAGGCACAACTGTGGGAAGAGGGGATGGACGTCACGTAAAATCACATCACAACTTGTGATTTGGTAGTGATAATAGCTAGTGATTTAGATAGTGTTGTCATAGAATAAATAAATAAAGCTATCCTCAAAATTCCTGCATAAACTTGTAAATATCTAAAACTAAATAATATTTTAAAATAGTGATAACAGATAGTGTTTGTTTTTTTCCTCAGCAGGACATTTGAGGACCACAACATGTTTTCTGCATTTCTTATTCCTTGTTCAGCTAGCCGACCTCACCTTGTACTAGTATCATGAGATGCATGTGTACATATGTATACATATATATATACACATGTTTTTGTTTTTTATACATAGATATCTACTGTATATGTTTTATTTATGTGTCATCTTCAAAATCTCTGGAAATGTAGACCCTCTTGAAGATGATAGCCAGTTTAGCAAATATATAACACACGTATATACTCTATGGATCCAAACACTGCCTGAGAAGGTACGCCTAACCCTCCAAATGATAGTAAATTATACCCCAGTCCCACTTCCTTTCAGAAGGTACGGCTACGGCTGGATCCATAGGGATATCTATATATATATATATGTACATATATATATATATATGTATATATATATGTATATATATATATATTGATTTATATATATATATACATATATATATATATACATATATATATATATATACATATATATACATACATACACTTATTCATATATATATATATATATACACGTAATTGATATAGATATGAACGTTCCCTGGTCGTTGCTCCAACGGACGTCCTCCAACCGTCGTTCCTTCGTTTTGTTTTATGTCGTCCAAACGCCAGGAAGACGCTGGGCTTCTCCTTCGAAGGCAGCACCACGCCGGAGTATTTCTTCGGTGCCGTCTCGGGGGAGGGAACCGAGGTGATGACGGTGCTGGGGATGGGCCAACATGATGTTTTTCTGTGCTACGCTGCTACATATATCTGCATAAGAAAAAGACATGATACGATATGCTTTACCCTGCGGTAAATTAATATAGACCCTGGCAGATAGGGGTTGGAAGACTGGTTTCCGCTAAAAATGGTTTATTTTCAGGGTCTATGTTAATTTACCAGAGAGTAATATGTTTTTGTTACATATTACGTGATGCATGATGGACATTTGATACATAATGCGTGTGTGAAACTCTGGACGCCGGAGGTGAATCCACACGGGACCAGATGAACAAAACGATAAACGCAACTGGGTAAAGCCATTGGGAAGATGATCTACAAGGTGGTGCACCCCCAGTTATGAATGGGTTACAATCCCATGAAAACTATGGATATATCACCAACAAAAACCGGACTTATGAACCAACTTAGCGATTCCGAACTGGGGCACCACCTTGTACATCTCTGGTGGGTTTGAAAAAAAAAAAAATCTGGAAGGCTCTTGTCGGAGTTGAAGGTTTCTGGAGCTTTGGACTCATAAGATGGGTGGTCAAATGGTGAATGAGCGTCCTTTTGGGGTTCCATTGCGTACGTTATCATTATACATACATACATGCATGGATGCATCCATACCATACCATACCATACCATAAAATACATAAATACATAAATACATACATACATACATAAATAAATACATAAATGCATAAATACATAAATACATACATACATAAATAAAGACATACAATTACATACATCATACATTCATACATACATACATACATACATACATACATACATAAGAACATACATACATACATTCATACATTCATACATTCATACATGCATACATGCATACATGCATACATGTATATACATACATATATTTATTTACGTGTAGTAGTATCCCTAAGCCCGGCTCTTTGTTTACTAAGAAGCTCAGGATGGGATGGTTTCATAATCCTGTTGATGGTGAGAGGTGACTGAAGCCAATCTGACCAATCTCCCGCAAGGTTTTCATTGCAGTAACCTTCAAAGAGATAGAAAAGTAGTATATACATCAGGGTAGGATTTTACTTTCTATCTCTTTGGTGGGTTACTTACTACATTACTATATGTAGGTCCAGAAAGCAATGCCAATCCCTGCATTTTGGGACATATGTTGGAGTTCAAACTGCACACTTCAGTGATTCCGTGCGTGGTTTGGGCCTGTCTTGCCTCCCCGCTTTGCGTTAGGTTTGGATGCTTGTTTCGAGAACTTTGCGATGAACGACAAAGATGCAGCTTGGCAAAGGATCAATCAACACAGGACCAACCCCGATCCCCAATCTGAAGTATCTTTTTTCAGAGATGATTCTACACATTTCTATGCATTTCTATGTTTCAAGACATATAAGCCAGAGTCATCTCATAGTCATGACCACACGCTTGCCGAAACATCCTCGACTAGTCATGGTTTTCGAGTCCATCAGTCCATCCCCCGCTGGCAGCTCAATTGGGACAGTTTTATACAACACAATTCTGAATTAAGTGAACATATCAAACCGAAACCCTATGGATCCAAGTACCTCCTGAAAGGAAGTGGGACTGGGTATAATTTATTATAATTTGGAGGGTAAGTGCCTTCTCAGACAGTGTTTGGATCCATAGGGAAAGGTAGTCAGCAGTGGTTCAGCATATTGGTATATAAGTTTTATATAATATTGTGTTTTCACTGCGTGCTGCAGATGATTGCTACTGGAGCTTACTTACAACATGTGCGCTTGTGTCGCACATGTTTCTTTGGTCAAATGACCAATTCTACACCCCATAGTCAGTAGCGATAATCCTCGAGCCAGCCTTCGCCTGAGCAATCAACTCCCCCAACCTTTTACTGCCCAATGAACAGCAACCCCATAGGAAGAGGGGTCCAAAAAATAGAAGCAGCTTATTGAATCCATATCTTTTGTTATACATGTAATTATATTGATATGTAATATAGAATTAGATACAAATCATTGTGTTTATATGTTTGCATCTGCATACCCAACTGTACAAGTATGTATAATTGCAATATTCTGAATGCACTCTTTATATATATATATAGTATTTTAGTTATATATATATGTACATACAGCATCTACAAGTTCTAATCTTGGAATGATCTCCGTAAATTTTGAAAAAACATTGCGTCCCAGGATGCGATATAATCCGTCGCCGCGATGTTTTTACGCTCCCAGGTCGCGTCCGTGTCCCTGACGCAAGATCAGGAGACGCCGCAGCCGGTTGGAATAATCCAATGAAAGAAACCAATAGCTGAGAGGTTTAACCAACAAAAATGATGGCTTAAGCAACACAAATCATGGTTTTAACATGTTTTTTTACCATGACATGTTGTGGTCTAACCTAGTCTAACCTACAAAATGCGGCCCAAAAGAACCCTGCGCTTAGGACCCACTGACGCCAGGCTTCGCCTTCAACATCCCCTTCGGGGATGGCAACTGCCTGCTGCTGCTCGATCCGACAAACAATGTCGTTTATCAGGATCACAGAACATATTTATGTATATAAATATGAGTATATATAGTTATATGATGTTATATGATACACTGACTAATGTATCAACATATATATATATATACATATGTATTATATATATATATGGTAACGACATTTAAATATGGGGAGAACGGGCCAGACTGCGAGGCCCAGAAGGTAGTATAGAATACCAGTTTGTATATTCAAATGTAGTTACCATAAGTTTAAATGACTTGGATTCCGAATGTTTACATGGCCCGGCGGGCCAAGGAAAACCTTCCCGGAGGTAGTCTAAAATACATGTTCGTATATTTTAATATCCGTATATTTAAATGTACTTACCGTATGTATATATATATATATACATATTATGTGTATATATATAATGTATATATATATATACACATAATATATATATATATATATATTATGTATATATATATATTATGTATATATATATATTATGTGTATATATATATATTATGTGTATATATATATATATTATTAGATTATTATGTACATATATATATACATGTTATGTGTATATATGTATCTTATGTATATTATATATATATACACATGTATATTGATGGGTGCTTCTCAAAATGAGGCACCCCAAACCAGCAGTTTCCCTGTTAAAGAGAAAGGTGTTGGATTTTTCTCGTGCCCCCAAACTTAGGAGACATCGGGAGAACATGGTGCAATTAACCGGGAAAGATTTGTGCGTATCTGTGTGTGGAGTTGGGTATAGCTGTTGTGATGAGGAATTGGTGACTGAGACTGGGCAGATGGTGCGGCAAAGTCACGGATCTTTCTACATCGGATGGAAGACAGCGGAGGTGGAGGAAGAGTACCGCGTGCTGAACAGATTGGAGTTGTGAAACCAGACGCTGAAGAATCAGCATACAGATGACCAGACGCTGAAGCGCAAACGGGAGCAGGCCGCAGAGAATTTGAGTGGCTTGAACTGGGCTTTCTAGCTCAGGTGGCAAGGGTCAGAACAGAATCCGGGACAGAATGTCAAACTTGTGGACCCCAGAACGCATGTTCGGGATTGTTCTGAAAACAAACCACTCGGACTTTTCTGTTTTCAACTGCCCAAGCAAAACAGGAGGTAAACCTTGGATAGTTTGGACAGCTTTTTGTTATTGTTTTATATACTATCCGGCTTACAAGAAAAATGGCATGACATCTAAAATTGGCCACGAACGTGCCGTTTTTCCAAGGCTTGTGGATGTGGATTTGCAGCAGCAGAAGGAGTGGGTCACAGGACAGCATCACCATCAATGACGGTAGCGGCAACCACCCCAGACTGACTTCTTTCGAAGTTGTGTTGTGTCTACATTCATATTCACACATGTACGCACATATTAACACACATTGTGCATGCATTACACTACACATAATACATCTTCACAAATACACTGCATATGCCAAAAAAAAGTGTGTTTCGGTCTTATATGGATTTACAACCCTATGGATCCAAGTACCTTCTGAATTTGCTTTAATTTGGAGGGTTAGCCGTACCTGCTCAGACAGTGGCCATGGATCCATAGGGCAGGTACATCAAAAAAAACATGTACAGGATGGGGGACCATAGTTAGCTAAGTTGGTGCAAATAACTACAATAACCATAGTGTATGATACTTATAACATCTTATAACTATATTTGGATGGGGTTATAAACCAACAGACATAACTGGAGGGCCCCATCCTGTACAACAGCCGACAACAGCCGTACTCAATGGTGGCCTAACGGACGGCCAGGGGAACTGGACCGCAACGGTCTACCGCTCTTGCGGCAGCCAGAGGCCGCAAACCGGTTTTGACCCGGAGGGTGTCATGAAACATAGCTGGAAAACGCCGGAAAATCTCTGATTGATTGATGATTTTACCATATTTTACCATTAAACATATTAAAACCTGAGATTGATAGTGGATTTACCAACTTGCCATGTTTGACTACCGGAGGGTAAGTGAAAGGATGATGGGTGAAAAAAAACTGACTCTCACTGAAAATCATCGGTGTAAAAACTACTCTATCATCCCTTCACTAAAAGATCCTTAAATTAGTGAAGACGGGTGACGACTTGTTCACTGTATATTCATATATATATGTACCCTAGTGCTCCCAATACCCTCTGAGAAGGTGTTTAGACCCCAAGAAACAACTCCAAATACAGTCTCAGAAGGCGTTTGGAGCTGTAGGAATATATACATATATATGTATATTAAATATATATATTTATTTACTGCGTTTGACATTTTATTGCGAAGAATTAGGTAGTAAATGGGTAGGTTCCCACATCTAGTGGTTCCTCATCCTAGTCCTAGTCCCCATTGAAGTTGACACAGAGCATTGCACCTCACTTTGACATCCCCAAATATCATATGATTGGTGAACCAAAGGAAGTTTAGTTTGAAAACTTCCGAGTTACGGAGGGTTGTCGTGGTGCATGGTGAGCATTCACATCATCATGGCAACCACCCATCATCCAGTTCCGGAACGCGTGGATTCACGGGTGAAAACACTTTCGGGCGCGAAACCCTGTGTTTATTCGGGCAATGTGCATCCTGGGGTCACTGAAGTAGGGTCTGTGCTTCTGTGGTTTCGCGCCTCAATCTGGGAAAGTTGTGGACAAAAAGCGCACAGGACGGTATAGCGAGAGCTCGATTTGCCGTGCTCGGAGCATTCTGGGAAGATCAGGTCGGCAAAATGTGCACCAGACTGTAGCGAGTGCTCAGTTTGCATTTTAAAATGTTTGACATATACTGTCGTCTTCGGAGCACTCTTGGAAGATGAGGTCGGCAAAATGTGCACTAGACTGTAGTGAGAGCTCGATTTCACCAAAATATCCTAAAGAACTGAGGTGCGCAGCGTAGGGCGGAAAAGTGTATATAATGTTGACACTGCGCCAAGGTTGGTTGATTTGGGGGTTTTCAAGCGGCTGTGACAAAGCGCATTGGCAGGGCTGCGCGCGGAAAAGCATTTGTGATGCTGCGATGCTCCTGGCAAGCGGGATTGCGAATTGCAGCGCGGGATTGAAACAGCTGCGCGAAGAGAGGACCTAGGTTGATTGAGCTACGAAGTAGCCATGGGCGACAGTTCAGAGCAGAAGTGGCCCAGATAAGAGGCTGCTCAGAGAAGAAGTAGCTAAGTAGCTGAGAGAAGAGGTGCCTCAGCGAAGAGGTCGCTCAGTGAAGAAGTAGCTCAACAAAGAAAGCAGCTCACTCATCCTTCCATCACTCGATCCATTCATTCGTTCGTTCATTCATTGATCTGTTGATTCATGGAATCGTTGGTTCATTGGTTCATTGATTCGATGATTCGTTGCTTCGTTGATGAAGCACATTATATACTGATTCACTGATTCATTGATTCAGTGATTGTTTCAGTGCGTCATTGACTCGCTGGTTTGTTGATTCACTGATTCATTGATTCATTGGTTTATTGATTCCTTGACTCGTTCATTGTTCATTGACAATTCATTGATTCAGTGATTCATGTGTTCAGTAAGTCATTCAGTCAGTTGCGCATGTTTTTTCATGTGATTTCATGGGCATGTCAACCACCATGAATGTGCTCATTCGTTGGCACCTCACAACTTCAACGCTTCAGGGTTTTGCATTTCTACGGGACGTACAATTACTTCTTACAACTTACAACTGGTTTTTTTTTGTTCGATACGTCCGCCTCGGCATGGGCCGGGCACTACTGTATCTGGTATTTGTAATATGTCCCATGTGGTTTTCGTTTTTTTGACATCTCATGAGTTGTACCCATGAATCAATATACACCACAATATTTTTGTCATATCCCATTGTATCATTGTATCATCATGTTGTTCCCCAATCCTCACCCCGTCTCTGTTCACCACGGAGGGGTGGTGATCCCCCAGCCATGGCCAGCTGGTTCTTCCGTTGCGGGTCCGCTGCGGCAGGTGGAAGACGTTCTGAAGGTGGCGCGCTCGAGGGGTCTTGGAAGCAACTTGCCACTTGGCTCGGCTCCGCAGGGAATGCTGAAGTTAGGAATTCAACCATGGCAATTATGGGAATATCATCGGAGATTACACGTAAAACACATTTTTATAGGAAGCATAGAGCGACCCAGGGCCAACATACAGCTGATCCCACGTTTGTTGGCGTCTCGGTGCAGCTGCACAGAGTAGTTTCGATGACCAACGGAATGCCTGTTCGGAGATCTGACATCCCAATGACCAGATGTGACGAGTCAATATCGGCACTCTTGCCACTGCAACGCCACTGTCAGATACTGTCAGCTGATTAGATCAAACGCTGGCATTTGGTAACGCAAGAACGTCTGATATACATATATATATATACACACAGTTAATTGTAAAAACATTTATATACAGATATTTAGATTATATTTTGTTACATTACATTATATTATTTTATTTTATGTTATGTTCTATTAAAAAAAAAATATATATATATATATATATATAATATATATTATATATATATATATCTGTGCGTGTATTCCATTGTATATATTATATGTTTATTTAAATATATATATATATATTATTCTATTATTTTTCTATTCGACAATATTGTATCATGTTATATTACATGATATTATATTGGACTGTAATTGGATTGTATATATTATATTATATTATATTTTATTATATTTTATTATATTATATTATATTATATTATTTTATTATATTATATTATATTTTACTATATTATATATATTTCATGTTTATTTATGTTTATTCAGTTTGTTTTTTTATTTATGTATTTAATGTTTTTATAATGTTCAACATCATATGTATACAAATGGAAGTATATCATTGTATATCATATTTTCAATAAATATATAATACACACATGGATCGAGAAAATATGGAGAGAGAACAAATATAATTAAGATTTTTTCTATGTAGACATACATATAAATACATTCTCATATATATAACTATTTTTATGTACACACATATCTATACATACATGTTTTATGTCCATATATATATATTTATGTATATATATATATAATATATATAGGAACATCAATCATTTGTTGGGAGTATCATGGAAAATCGGTGGAGCGTCAATCATTTTATTGGGAGCTTCATATGAATTTCATGTAAAACACATTTTTATGGGAATATCATGGGAATTGGAATATAATAGCTGGATTTGCTGAGGATGATTTGGACAGTTTTCCCCATGTTAAAACCACTGTTTGTTTTTTGTTATATGCGAGCAGCAGCAACATTTCAGAAGAATTCGGCCTGTTGACTGCAACAGCTACTGCCTTCAACCATTGCGCGGCCTAAGTTGTGTTTCGCCGTGGGCTGTAAGCTAGAGCGACGCGGGCGATATCAACCAAGAAACCATGCTCTGCTGTGGCAGGAGCTGAACAATCGCGATTCGAAACCGGGCACTTCCAACGCGGTGAAGTAGGACCTCAGGCCCGTTGGAACCACCAGTGGAGGGTTCGCGAGGAAGATCCAGCAACTTGCCCCGCGGTCTTGCGCAGTGCTTCCAGAATTGGTCCAGAATGCCCCGCCATCCGTCGCAGCTCAAAAAACAGGCAGCTAGAGGGTGTTTTCGAGGCAGTGCCAGAGTGGCTTGGCCACGCCCTGCCTAGAATGGCATAGCCATCTGCCCCGCCCACGCGGTGTTCATGAAACGAATCTCCCAGATGAGACCAGCCGTTTTATATGGGAATTTCAGGATATCATGATTATGTGTTTTAGTTGGAAACTTAGCCAACACAATATCGGAACTTATTGGACACGAGGGGCAAATGAGGATTTTACGGTGGATTCAGCAGCAAAAACAAAGATAGGTATAATTCTATATATATATTGGGGATATAATGGGATACAATGGGTATTCTATTTTATGGACTTGGGTAAAAAGTTCATCATAATGGGGATAGTATCGGCATACGTATGAATGGGATATACTCAACAATTTTGATGTGATACTTGGGCGTGTCCGAACATGGAGCATGCCACCCACACGGCGATGATCAACCATGGGATTTTGGGGAACCCAATTTTCCAAATATCGCAGAATGATGGCAGTATCCGGACGCTTAAAAAAGCACAGATTTTATATCAGGATGCTTAGCCACAGATGCTCCATGGTCCTGGTCGTTGTTGTGGGCTAATTTGGATGAACAATCCATAGATTTTGTTGTTTTTGGACAAATGGTGCATACTTCTCGAAAATGTTGGGTATCCAAGATCCGCCATCTATCCTGAAGGGATTGAAAACATTGGATATGATGGTGACACCACCTGGTTTTCAACAGTGCCATGGAAAATCACCATTTTTAATAGGTAAAGCATCTATTTCTATATGGGCCATCTATACCATGGCAATGTTAAATAACCAGAGGGTAAATAGAATATTTACTTACTTTCTGACCGGAATGGCCCCACTTGTGCACGGAGTTATGTAAGGCAGTCTTCTGCACAGAATTTCTTGGGGTGGCAATGTTTCAAGACTGTGGGATTCCAACTTCCAACTCTCAATACTTGGTAATCTTCTGAGCAACTCGGTTTGAATTTCCAAGTCTTCTACAGAAAGGGGTTTCAAAGCATTAGTTCCACAAAGGGCATATTTCTTTAATTTGACATGTAAGAGTATATACACACACATACATATATAAATGCAACCAACACATGTTTTTTGTGCTGATATGGACAGTTGGACTGGACAGAATCACAAGGTTTTTCTATATGTTTCTCTCCAGGCATCTCCATCAAAGCAGCCCACTTTTCCTGGGTTTGTTCACCAATTCTCGTGGTTTTGCCGCAGTTTTGTTTCTGTTGTGATGGACATTGGATGATTCAGATTCCTTGTTCCCCAGTAATCCAGGGATGTCCACATGTGCATATATACTTATGTTGATGATGTCTCTATGTTTGTGTGTCATGCCTCTGGGTTTTAGCACCTTCGTTTCTGAATGATTTCTTTGGAATTGTCTCGCTCCACAGGCCGAGGCATCCCTGTGTCATATCAACAATTTTTGATATTTTGCTGAAACAACCACAAGGTTGGCCTCCTAGATAGCTCAATTGACTTATATATAACTTGTCTAAGTAGGGTTATTTATAGGGGATAGAACTGTAGTTAATGGGGTTTATAAACCAACACACATCACTGGCGAGCCTTTAAATCCTGTTAAATGCCATTAAATCCCATTAAATCCCATTAAACCACCATTTTCCTATGGTTTTCCTATGGTTTTCCTATGGTTTTCCTATGGTTTCCCTATGGGTAGAGGGGGCCCGCGTTGCCATCATGTAGTTTTACAACCCCAACAGGTCGGTGAAACCGGGCTCGGTGCGCTGGTTGACGCACTTCCGAGTGAACTCGCGACAGGTCACACAGCGGCCGTGGGACTGGTTGCGCGGGCGTGGGTGGTTGGTTTCCAATCGTTTGGCTCATTTGGCTGATTTATGGGTTGCTATCTATATATGTATATATATACATATATACAGTGTATATATATATATACATACACATACATATACATGTCATTTACATATTATATATATAATAAGTGTATTTATACATTTGGAGAAATTATAACGACCTTCCTGCGATGTCATTGGAATGATGAGTAGTAGTATAGGGAATCATCAAGTGATCAAGGAATGTTTTCTGGCCTTATTTCAGCTCAGGTAAAGTTGGTAAAGCAAACCATCCCAGTAACGCTCATTAACCAACCAATTTTGGGGGTAATGTTATAGAAGTATACCGTACACCCAATAGTATACCCGATCGCGGATGGTTTCCCACATTACATTCTTAAGTTATTTGACCATGGACATGGGAGGATGATCCTGTCAATGTCTCAGTTGGGGTTTCCTGTTTTTTGGCTAGACATGGATGAATGATGATGAATGAGTCAAGGGGTCAAGATTTCCCTGTATAAGGACTGTAAATTGCGAACCATCCAGTTTTGGCAATCAAATACATACAGTTTTGGGATACATGATTTTGTCCGATATTCGATGATCCCGATGTTTTTCTCTGGTGTTTATCATTTGGCCCTTCCATTTCTTTTGTTTTCCTTCAAAACTTGTTGTGTGGATGTGCTGTATCTGCAATGATTTGCAATCCATGGATGCCACCTATCTTTCTGGCAATCATCCAGCTGCCAAAAGGAGGTGCTAATTCTCAAATCACACACAGTAAACATCTGACTAAACTTGTCATGTTTGTGCCTAGAAATCCCTTAATTGATCCATAGAAATTTTATTTAACCGTTGTGTTATTAGGTTTACCATCGTTTACCATTTTTTATGTGTCAACTGAGGGTCGGGGTGTTCTTGTCTTCCCCATTTATAGATGTTTTTCCCTTGAAGGCCTCCATTTAGTTTGGGATTGTCCAGCTAGCCACGTTTGATTTCACCATTAAATCCCATTAACTTCCATGAAATCCCCTTAACTACCATTAACTTCCATAAAATCCAATGAATTCCCATTAACTTGGATGAAATCACCTTAATTCCATTAACTTCCATGAAATCCCGTTAAATCCCATTAACTTCCATGAAATCCCCTTAACTACCATTAACTTCCATGAAATCCCATTAACTCCCATTAACTTCCATGAAATCCGGTTAAATCCCATTAACTTCCATGAAATCCCATTAACTTCCATTAGCTTCCATGAAATCCCGTTAAATCCCATTAACTTCCATGAAATTCCCTTAATACCCATTAACTTCCATGAAATCCCGTTAATTCCCATTAACTTCCATGAAATCCCCTTAATTCCCATTAACTTCCATGAAACTCCGTTAAATCCCATTAACTTCCATGAAACTCCGTTAAATCCCATTAACTTCCATGAAATCCCATTAAATTCCATTAACTGGCTTGTGCGACTTGACGCTTCGGTCTGTCGACTGCAGGTGGAGTGCTACGGTCGGGGTCGCGTCTTTCTTGCCGGCGATGCCTGTCACTGTCATTCGCCCCTGGGAGGACAAGGCATAGAGTGGAGGGGATAGGGAAATTTGATTTATTGCACCTATTTATGGTGATTATAGGTTTTTTTTTTCGTTTGAATTAATCGGGTATAATGTGGGCAAAGCAATGTCATAAACCACCCATTTGGGAATGATTTATAGCACCTATTTTTTGGTGATTTGGGGGAGGAATATTGCGGTATATCAACATTCACCAACACTATGATTCAGTTGTTTTCAGAAGAGATAAAACCACCAGCAACGTCTGAGAACTCCGCATTTGGAACATGGGAGGTTTGTGAACACCAGTTTAGTCTTAGTTACAAGTTGGTTCATAAACCCCATTAACTAGGTTGATGTATCTGCCAAAAGTCCATATCGTCACGATATAAAGTCACTTCAATGTTAGATATATCGACCACAAGCCCAATTGTCATCATTTTTCAAGGCACTTTGATTTTAGATAATTCTATATATATATATATATTTACAATTATACACATGTATATAAATTATATATATACAATTATTCATATATATATATTATTATATACAATTAAATACAATTATATACATGTATTTATATATATATATAAATTACACATTATATATATAAATATATGTATTATTTACCATAAATAGAAGTCCGTGAAGTCGTCACATCGCCAGCTTTTCAAGCCATGGAGAGGCATGAACATGGGCTTCCAAGACGCCAAGAATTTGGCCTGGAAGCTGGCCCTGGCGATCCAATGTGGGGAAACTCGGTGGCTGATGGGGATGGAGCCATGAAGATTCGTGGCCGATGTTCGGATTTGTGTTTGGTCACATAGAATGATTGAAGTCCCCAAGTCTGAGCTATAGCTATACCCACTTAAGAAGAATTCTGCGGAAATCTTCGATGGATCCTTTAGTTCTGACTGATTGTTTGCTGCTTGAGGGCTGTGTGCGCACGATTTTTGTTGGAGAGCTGGGAGCTGTGCATATTCTCACGGACGTGTGGGGTGTGATATTTGGTGTTGCCCAACGCAATGTTCCTCTACTATTCCAGGGGACCCTCCAGCTATGTTTGTTGGTCTATAAATTCCATGAACTATGGAGATTCATGATATATCTACCCCAAATCTTAACCTACTTACCCTCCGGTAGTCAAACATGGCAATGGGAAATCCCCTGGAATTGAAGGCTTAACGATTCCGAACTGGGGCACCACCGTGCAGCTTCCTTCTGCTTCATCTCGTGTCTCGCTGATCCGGTGATGCTGGAGAACATGTTCCATTTCAAGCGTTGGCATTTCCAAAAAAATCTGCATGATATGGCATGATCCTTCCCTGGAAAACATTATAATTAACATATATATATATATATTAATATATTATAATGTCCCTCCAAATCTATATGTTCCTCTCAACAAAAATATATGTAAAATGCATTTTTTGCCAATGGTCAACCCACATCGTGATATTTTGGATGCCCAGGCGGTGGTCCTACGAGTTCGCTGTTGACGTCCTATGAAAGTGCCTTGGTTTGTTTCCTCCATAACGGGCTCAAATGGCTCAGATAGCTATGGAGAATCACCCTTTGTAATAGGGACATCATCTATAAATGCGCCATTTTTTCATAGCTATGTGACATTATAGGTATATACATATGTATATATATAAGTTTTATGATATAAATATATATATATATATATATATATATATATATTTTATATGATATATATATATATACATATGTATATATATATATGATTACAGTATATGGTCATCCGCAACAAGCATGGAAAAAAGTACATCATCAGCAAATTTGTAGAGATGTTTATTATTCTACCTATCTTTGGGGGATGATTGCGGGGAAATGTATAGCCTAAACTCAACATGGAACTCAACATTTGTTGGGTTTGAACAATTATGTCTGGACTTGGATTTCTTTTGCGATTCTTGGGTTCCATGGTGAATGTTTTGTGTTGGATGGGTTGGATTTCTATACCTGAAGCTTTTCCCAGAAACAGTGTGCTGAAATGTGCTGAAATGTAGTTTGAAATCAACCTTGAAATTTACCTACTATTTCAGGACCAGCAAGGAAAAGTGTGTTCTTGTTGACGTGTTGTACTACTAGCGCCTATAGTGGCATACACTGTATACACTTTGTTTGTTAGGAGTACCTAGTAGTATATAATTACACTGTATACAGTTGTGCTTTTTGTTTGTTTGGGTTATCCTAGTAAACTCTTTGTGTATTGAAACAGGGGATTAACTAGCCACCAAGTAGCAATCAAGATGGTTTTTGAGCCCATTGGCATAGCGAACTGGAAAATATCACATTTATTTGATAGGCAAATCAAAATAAATCATCCATACTTGGGCCATCTATACCATAGCCATGTTAAATAACCAGAGGGTACATGCAGATAGATTTTTTTCACCCGCTTGAAGGATGCATGGATCATCTGGTATGTTCGCACAATGCATTTGGCTCGTTCAACTCAGAAAGTACATAATTTGCAAGTGCATGGACGTGTCAAGCCAAAACAACACAAGGGTTTGTTAGTCAGATCCGGCGTGTTACAAAGCCTCTGTCATTGGGTTGCTTGCATCGTAATCAAATGTGGTAAACGAAATTACAAAGCCTCTCCAATAGAGGTGTATGATATATGCCCATATTGCGAGATGGTCATAAGTCATACCTATATTATCATTATATGTCATACCTATAGGTATGACTTATGACCAGCTTATAAATCAAACGCGATTTACCCTCGGGTTTCAACAGTTTGCGAACTGGAAAGTCACCGTCTGAACAGATCATCCAGCAATCGACCAGGTGAACGCAAGGCGCGTGGCAATCGATGGCAGTCGGTTTGCTGGGGTCCATGGCGTTCAGGGGCCACTGAAAAGGTACCTTCTGGTCATAGAAAAAACGATGGAAAAAATACCATGTTTTCATAGGTAGATCAACTATAAATATGGATAATATGGCCATGTTAAATAGCAAACTGTTGACAGAAAACCAGAGGGTAGCGATTTATTGGAGTTACCTAGCTTATTTTTCAGGGCTAAATTTCAGGAGATATGGCCTCCAAACATGTGGCTTTATATGGTAGTAACGTACCTCCATTTTAGGATCCTGAATTTCCCATTTTTCATGGTGGTTGTCCATAGTTATGGTGAATTGCCATTGCGGCTATCATTGAACTATATTGAAGGATCATGAAAAAAGGATGGTTCACCACTGAATTACATGGAATGTTTGATTAATTTGGTGTACATTTCTGAGATGGTCAGCTGCTGTTTAGCTGGACAGCTGGCGAGAAGTTTCTTTAGCCATGATGAGAATCACCTGCATCCAGTCTCTAGCACTATTTTGGCAGGATGTTCCTGTTCTGTTTTTGGGGTTGTATACCCTCTGGCAATGATACATGGCTTGCTTTCGAAATCCACCGTTTATAGTTCGATGATTTTCCCATTTAGATAGTTTAAAAACACATAAATAATAAATATCTATATATTTTCCCATAAAAACCATCCATTTAGTTTGGGTACTTTGTTTCGCTATAGCCATGTTTGGTACCGCCCATGGAGACCAGTGTGCGTTGCGCATTCCGCAGACCATGGAGACCAAACTCCTCACGGGCATTGAACGAGTGGGGCCCCAGTTTAGGATAGAAAACCACTAGTTATATAGATATCTTTATAATAATATAGATAATATAGATAATATAGATAATATAGATAATATAGATAATATAGATAATATAGGTAATATAGATAATATAGATAATATAGATAATATAGATAATATAGATAATATAGATAATATAGATTTGATATCATATGAATATAAATAGCATATCCCTATGGATCCAGCCGTAGCTTCTGAAAGGAAGTGGGACTGGGGTAGAACTTACTATAATTTGGAGGGTTATATAAGTATATACCTTCTCACACAGTGGCCATGGATCCATAGGGACTAGAAAAATGGGGGAGTTCCATGGGACTTTTGATATCTTATGATTTACGATCTTGGGAGTGGGAAAATCGGGAAGATCTTGGTGCCCGCAGGTGAAGTGGTGGCGAAAATGAAGAAACAATGGGGATTTCCGTTGGATTTAGAGCTGATTTATGATAGCGGCTATTAGCGATTGGTTGGGGAACACAACTCCAATGTCACTATGCTTTATTATACTTAGAACATCTTATAGCTGTAGCTATTGGCTATTGGGGTTTACAGACCAACAGACATCACTGAAATCCCCCACATTGAAGATACCTCAATGTATGGCGACTTTAGTAGGGAAACTTTTGTACATTAAATCCACCATTTTTTGGGGGGGCATGTAAAACCAAGGTGGGAAAGTTAAAGGGCTTCCATTTTTTTCAATGCTATCATTTGCCAATTTTCATGGTAGTTGATTTGAAACGTAGATTTCTCATCCGAAGGGGAGGTGGATTATTAGGTTGGCTTATTTGGCCGAGCGCGTCCTGGTCGCAGGGCATCTACCATTTAGTGCTGCTACATCCCCTTTCTTCGCAGGGATCCTTCCATTTTTACTTACCAGTTTGATAAAATTACAATATATGCACCATTTTCGTTGCCTAAATTTCTCCAAACTAGGGATGATGCAATCCGACATGACCACCAACTTGAGATGACTTCAAACCCTCCCATTGTTTTGCGACGCAAAAAAAGGTGCGCAAGAAGTGGTCTCCAGCCGCAACCCTGTGCCGCTGGGCATGGTTTCGACCCACAAAAAGCTTCATTTTGAGGATCTTCAACCATTGGATCTGGGAAAACCAACTAGCAGGCAGTTTAGGATTTAGGACAAGTTTTTGCCATATACAGAAATGTTATTGTATATATATATATATATATTATATTATTATATTTTATTATCTTATATTATATTTTATTATATTATATTATACTATATTATATTATATTATATTATATTATATTGTATTGTATTATTTATTATATTGTATTATATTCTATCATTATATCATTATAGTTTACTATATTTTATCATTATATTATATTATATGTTATTATATTATATGTTATTATATTATATTTCATTTTCATTGTATTATATTATATTATATTATAGTATATTTTATTTTATTTTTTCTTTTTATTTATTATTTTATAGTATATTATATTGTATTATATTATATTTTTATTATATCATTTCATGTTATTATATTATATTATATTATATTATATTATTTTCTGTTAAATTGTATTAAATTGTATTATATTATATTATATTATATTAAATATATATATATAACATTGTATTACATATATATATATATATTATACTAATTAGGAAACCATTATTTCTGCAATGTATCTTAGATTGGCCATATTTGGTGGGCAATAATTCGAACCGATTTGATCTAATCACAGATTGAAAGCGCAAAAAGATGAACCCTTTGGGGCGGGGTGGAGTTTTTTTTGGCTTGATCGGCTTGATGGACCCTTTCCTTTTTTTTAATCAGAATCTATCAGTATCCCATGGAAAATGGCCCATAGAAATAGATGGTTTACCTATTAAAAATGGTGATTTTGCACGGCTATGTTAAATAACCAGATGGTATCAGTATCCCACTATATCCCACTAGCTTGTTTTTTTTCCCCATTATATCCCACTTATCAAGCTCTTGCCGTGGCCCTTAGGATCTTCTTCATGCGCGGCAGGGGTCAGCGATTGGCCAACATGTTGCGCCTTGCCAATCCTGGCCCATGGTTTCTACAACGGAAGTTTTTAATAAGGGTTCCATCTGAATTCAAGGGGAGTTGAATGGGAGCTTCATTTCAGTTCAATGGGAGTTTAAGGGGATTGAAGTTCCCAGCTGATGGCCCAGGTGGGTTTTATATATATATACATATAATCCCCCTGAATACGATAGTTATACGTAACTTGATCATGGTGCAATTGGAGTTATGGGGGGCCCCAACAATCGGCGTAGGACTGTGGTAATTCGCTATCCCCAATTGGAGTTATGTTCATGGCGAAAACTGTGGTTTTAGGTTGGTGAATTATGGGATTTTCTCCAGCATCATAGTCTGGTTGGTGGTGTGGAACCATGGAATTTTTTGACTTTCCATATATCGGGAATAGTAATCCCAATTGACGAACTCATATTTTTCAGAGGGGTATCGTCAACCACCAACCAGTAGTGGTTTTCCAGTTTGTTTCATGTTAACTAAGTTGGTTTCATGATAGATATTAAACGGATATAACCAACGTTTCGCCATGGGGGTTGGGACAAACCCATTTCTTCGTGACTTGGGTACCACCTTGCTACTGGATGTTCATTTTCTTAAGAAATAAGGTCAGAGCCATCCAGGATGTTTGATCTTTCCATGTGTTGTTGCTAGAAATATATTTATTTTATGTATATCGTCTATATGGTATGATTCTCCAGACTTGATTTGAGAAACACATGATTGAATGAATGAGAATAGAGACACACTTCGAAAGGCAGAGATTTGCACATCGTTTGTTTCATGCTGTAGCCTCAAATGAGCCAAGGTTTGAAATCAGTTTCTCTTAGGTTTATTGGAATATGCATGGCATCGCATGGTCAAAAGATGTCAAAAGTCAGAAATTCATTCAAATCCTATGAAACTATAGAGGATAACTGGACAACTACATATATATATATATATATTATGTATGAGTATGTATGTCAATATATTTATGTACATATATGTATGGTGGCAACCATATATATAATATAATATACACATATGTATTATACACATTCTTGCCTTTTTCGCTTTCCGCTGTTTTTTTCGACGTTTTTTTTCGCCAACCTGTTGGCCACGACCTGGTTTTTCAGGACATTCTTGCAACCTGCGGCTGTAGCACTCTTGGCGCAGCAGGCGGAAGGGAAAACACCAACTTTGCCGGCTCAAGCGATCAAGCCCAACACTGGCATGATCCCTCATTTTGTTTTAACTGAGCCTACAACCGCTTAAGTATGACATGTTGTGGGATATATCCCAGTGAATAGCCAAGTTGGTTGCTTGGCAGTTGCATGGTTTCTGTTGATTTTTCCAGACACATGTGGAGAAACTTCAGCAATTCAAGTTTTCTGGTGTATTTTCGCTATCAGACGTCACGCCAAAAACTACATTCATCGTTTGTTTCCTTATGTTGGGTGAAGTTCTTCCCCCAGAAATCCCAGCGATCCATCCTTTTTTTCACAGTTATGTGGCCCTTTGCCAGTTATAAGATATTATAAGGTGTTATAAGTCAGTAAGTCAGCTAAAATTTATGGAATCATAACATCATTGATAAACATTTATAATTAACCAGTTATACTCATTTATATATGGGGGTTTCCATAGTCATGGGGGTCCCCAATAGCTGGATGCTTTATTTTATTCGGAAAAACCTTTCAAATAACATGGTAACTGGGGGTACCCCCATGACTTAGGAAACTTCCATATGTAATGTCAACCTTGGATTAATTAACCCCAAACGATTGTTTAATTGGGAGGGTACCATAAAAAAGTATCATTAATTATGACTATTGGAGGAGTATCCCCCTAATTAATAAACCATGGTTTACTGGTTGGTGGTTTCAATACATCACCCACTATTAACCACCATTAACCACCATTAACCACCATTAACCACCATAAACCATGGTTTAGCAAAATCCGAGGTTGACATTACATATAACCATCGGTCCACGCCTGGTGGCAGATTTTGGGCTCCAGGCCTGGTCCTATCGCAAGTCCTCGATCTCCATGGAACACTGGGAGCGGCCTGTGCCCACGCATCCTGGCGGTTACCTATTGGGGGTACCCCAATGGATGGATCACCTGGGTTTCGAAAGAACTAAACTCCATCAAATTTCATCCAATATTTCATGGAAAATTTCAATAGCACATGAAATAAACCATCATATTTCCATGAAATGGTACCCCAATAGCTGGTTCCTAGTTACCAAAATATTGGAAAATCCTCTGAAAGTGGATGATTACTAGGGGGTACCCCCATGGATTGGAAACCTCCATATGAGCCACGTTCTAAACCCTTGTGTTCATGTTAAGCAAGGGACCCCTTGTAAGGGTATGGCGTAAGCAAAACTGTGGTGCGCGTAAGCCAGCGTAAGCTCCGCGTAAGACAAGATATGCGCGTAAGCAAAACCTGTGCGCGCGTAAGCAAGACGTAAGCAATGGCGTAAGCATTTCCTTA
>Ga0126342_10002117_pt1 | contig 30141 bp, 19 predicted proteins | sample Cyp1metagenome_FD_92528 | JGI IMG/M metagenome (GOLD analysis project Ga0126342, IMG submission 92528) | Coral microbial communities from Lord Howe Island, Old Settlement Bay, Australia - Cyphastrea 1 metagenome | ecosystem: Host-associated > Invertebrates > Cnidaria > Coral ...
CCGACCAAACCAAGCACAAGGGAAGGCCAGACACCAGGCAATGCCAGGCAAGGGAAGCAGGAAGGAGACCACAGAGAACACAGACAGCCAAAGAAGAAGAAAGCCAAGAAGAGGAAGAAAAGGAAAAAGGAAGAGAAAAAAGACGAAGAAGAAGAAGAAGAAGAAGAGGAGGAAGAAGAAGAAGAAGAGGAAGAAGAAGAAGACCTGAAGCGCAAAACGCAACACAAACCATGAGCAGAAGCTGCAGAGGGCAATTGGATAAGAGAAAGCAGAAGCCCCAGAGCACAAAAAGACAAACGCTACAAGACAAACGCCAACGAAGACGAACACCCCAGGCGGGCAGAAGCCCCCCAAGCGCCAACAGACAACCACCAAAAGAAAGAAAAACAGCCCAGCAGACAAACACCAATAGCAGTGACCAGCATCAAAGGACCATTGCCAACCACAGCACCAAGAGGAAAAGAAACACAACACAAGGGGCAGGTCCACCAAAACAGCAAAAAAAAAGGCACCCCAGGAGGAGCAGAAGCCCCAAAACATTAAAAGACAGACTCCAACCACAACCAGCGACAAACACCAACCGCTGTGGACAAAAGCCTGGAAGCGCGAAACGCAACGCCCACCGCAACGACCAAACAGCGCGCAGAAAGCCAAGAGCAATTAAATGCTCTTCAGCAGCCAACGCGGCACTGTCACTCTTGCACCGGCGTGGGAGAGGGATGGGGGTGCTCGTCGGGAACAAACCCTTAGTGCCGCCCCCGAGGTCCGCCCCATCCCATGAAATCTCACCCAGCAAAATGGCGCAAGACCCGGGGGTTGTTATAGTGATCGATGTAATTTCCAATTGCCTCATGTTGCTCTCGAGCTTGCGCCACAACTTCATCTTGAGCATTCTCATATCTCGACACTGGATAACCTCCTGATCCAAAGACATTGCTAGGCACTCCGAAGAGCCGCGACAGCATGAATTGCCTCGCTTCCACAAGATTGGACATGCTAGATGTCTGAGCTACGTAATTGGTCAAGAAATTGACAAAGTCGTAGCGACTCGGAAGATCTTGTGGAGTGGGCGGAGGCCCATTGCGGAATGAGCGCACCCGCTCCAGCAGGAGAACCACCAGGCGGAACACCTCCTCCAACTTGTGCAATGGCTCCAGCTCCAAATGGCGCTCCGGCAATGTTTGCACCTGTCAGACCTGATTTCAATTAATTTGTGATGCCATTCCAAGCTTCCATGGTGTTCATCCCACTGACGTGTGATTTCAGGCTCGGACAAGGCTCACCACCTGGATGTTCCCATGTTGCACACTCCCGACCGAAGCCCGAAGCCATGGTCAGCGCAACTCTCACACTCCGAAACGAGAAGGCTTCATCTGCTGTTTCATTTCCACATTGCCCTCCATAAAGCTTTAACCCACCAGCCAGCTAAGAGGTGGTATCTCCTACTGATTATATATATATATATGTGTGTAATAAAATTTTAAATTAAATGTATTAAAATTTACTTGGTTATACCGTTATACCAGTCATCCATTAAACATCACCAACCAGTATCCCGTATGTATATACATATATATATACAAATCATTTGTTCAATAAATCCCAGTCGTCATATCCCATTCATGGCATGGTCTTCCAAGATCCGCCTGTGCCAGGTGAGGCGCCCTCAAGTGATCCGCAGAGAAACGCTGCTGGATCTGCGCGGCTAAGGCTTCCAGCAACGGCCCTGGCCATGTCAAAATGCCAACCAAAAAGCTGGGGAAATGCGGATAAAATGGGATTTTCATGATAATTTCCTGGGATTTCATGGCAATTTTCGGACTTATTGGAGAACACAACTCGGAGTTGGCATTGAAAAAATATGGCATTTCCCATGGCGATTGATTTCAAGTGAACATGGTGGACGTTTAACACTTGGGTCCCAAGCATGAGGACAAGTCGCTCGACTTAGCTCTGGGAGGTCACCAAATGATGGGATTTCATGCAGCTTACGGGTAAAATGCTGGAAACATAGCGAAAAAACAGGACTTGATGTTCTGGTTGATTTACCCATGAAAAAAGCAGGGTGATGTTGCATAGTTTTTTGTATGTTTATCAGAGGGTAACTATTATGAGTAATTATTATCATTTCTGGTTGGTGATTGACCTACCTACCCCTCAGAAAAAAAATGATGAAGTTCATCAGTTGGAATGATGGCATTCCCAACTGTTTCTGGAAAGTCATTCAAAATTCCATGGTTCCAGTCACGACCAAGCAGTTCTAGCTATGGACACCCACGGATTTGACGGGGAAAAACATGGTGTCCTGTAGGGTTTTCCCACCGCCACCCAGTGATTTGAGCTAGGGCGGATACTGAGTTTCCCCAGGCTGTCTGATGTGGTGCATGTCATCCGAACGCGCAAAGTGGCCATGCTAAGCCAACAAGACTGTTACACTTCTCAATTTTTCTGAGAAATGAATGGGGTACACCTTCTTTTGGTTTCCCACACCATCACAGATACAATGCCGCAAGGGGTTGGGAATTAACAATGGGATTAAATCATATCATATCCACATTAGCTATTGGATGCTATTGGATACTGCTTGATAGAATGGGATTTCATGTGAAATCACCTTTTTTGATGGGTCGATCAGGGCCCTGTGCTTCCCTTCGCCCTAGGCCCTCAACACCCCGCAGAAACCACGCTTTAGTGGGGGATAGAAACACCTATTTGGGAGGACCATACAGTGAGGGGTCTTTGATATAACACAGAAGGAGATTCGATGGACGTCTCTGGCCAAAAACTGTGGCATCCCTGGTGGGGAAGCCCGGGAATCGCCTAGCCATTCCATCCACCGATCCATGGCATGTTTTGACCAAGCTGGTTTGTAAATCGGCAAAAGATTGATCAATGGGAGATCTCCAGGATCCTAAATTGGAGGTACGTTAGTACCATATAAGGCCATATGTTCTGGAGATATTCCCTGAAATTTAGGCCTGAAAAATAGGCCCAACATATATGGAATCGGTACCTCCAATCAATCGGTTCCTGTTGCATGGCCATTGAATTGAGGCAGGAATTCAGCAATGACTCTAACATGTTTTCGATTCACCAGCTCCTGGCAATGTCCCAGGGAATCTTCAAATAGGCAGAAATTGCATTTTGCCATGCCAGAAAAACTATTTTCCCTGTCAATTTCAAGAATGTGAAATCCCTACAGCTATGGTTAATTTCCATGAATTATCATAAACCAAGCCAGGATACCGGGAAAGTTCCACTTCAAACAAATTGCTGGTTGGTGGTTTTAACCCATCTTGAAAAAATATGACAGTCAATGGGAAGGATTATCCCATATATTGTGGAAAATAAAATTCATGTTTGAAACCACCAACCAGATATATATCCTAGTAAAAAAATTTGATTTTCCATAGTGAGTTTTCCCATTAAAAATGATCACCACAGCCGCAACCGCGATATCTTTTCAAAACAAATGCAGCAGCAGCGCCCGTAGATAGCGAGACTCCGGAAGCATCAAATGTCCTGGATGGTCTGCAGCCTAGCGAAGCCACCGGTCAGTCTATCCGGCCTTAGGCCTAGGGAAACTTTCAAAAAAAATGCATAGATATCATTTGGGGGCACTGCATTGTAGTAAACCTTGGTGAAATTTGGTGAATAGTGAGGTCTTAGTAACTTCTGGGTGTTTTATGTTGGCTTTTATGACTTGGTTCAAACAGCCTCGTATTACCGGGACATGGTTGTCCAACCATAAGCCATGGAATTTACCAAATCAAGTCAGAGAACTAAATCCCATGAAATCCCATTCAAGTCATATATTAAAATCCCATTTACCATCTGGTTATTTGACACAGCCATGGAAAATCACCATTTTTAATAGGTAAACCATCTATAAATGGGCCATTTTCCATGGCTATGTTAAATATTGTTAAATAACCAGGGGGTAAATCCCATGAAATCCCATTGAAATCCTATGAATTCACAATTTTGCTGCCAAAACTATGGCCCAACTTTGCCAATTTGGTCGTTTCCGGCCAGAAATTCGTTCCACGTTTCTCCACTCGCCTGGCTCCCAGTGCTGACCAAACGATAGTCCCGCTCCGCCCAGGCGAGTGAGCGACTGCAAAGGCCCATCAACTCACGTTCACCTCGCCGCTTTGGGGAAAACCATAGGAAAACCATAGGGAAAATGGTGATTTAAGCTAGTTGATGACAGCTAAATTGGTGAACATGTCATTCCAATTCCACTATGGTTACCATGGTACTTATAACTATTTTTGATTAAGGGTTAATGGTTACTTGGTGGCTTATCCACCTATAACTAAGTGGGTTATATCCCTGGTTATAAACGGACGATTTTTCATGGGATTTCAGGTTTTGCTGAGTTGGTGAACCATAACTCCAATTTCACTTGGGTTTACAGTAGATATACCAATACTTAATCTGGTTGGTGGTTTTTACCATCTTGAAACATATGAGTTCGTCAGTTGGGATGATTACAATATATGGAAAGTCATAATCATCCAAATGTTCCAAACCACCAACCAGTAATGGGATTATAAACTTATAACTGGGAGGCACCACCCTGTGGGATTTGATGGGACTTATCGATTTAACTGGGATTTTTCCGCGGAGTGTGATTTAGTTCGCTAAGAAACGGTGAACTTAGCAACTCACTCAGCTGAGCTCGCAATCCAAAATTTGGAGGATCCACGGATCATCAAAGGAACCAAAGGGAAATTAGCATAGAAATAGTTGATTTACCCAGCTATAAAATGGTGATGTTCCATAGTTTTTTGTATGTTTACCAGAGGGTATCCCATTATAAATCAGCAATCTGGTTGGTGGTTGAGCCCTACCCCTCCGAAATATATGAAAGCCGGTGGGGATTATGACATTCCCAATATATAGAAAAATAAAACATGTTCCAAACTACCAACCAGTAATGATAGTTAATCACTACAACAATGAATGATGAAAATCAATGACTAGCTCACATTATGATAAAACTAAACGATGATAAGTAAGATAAGCTTTACTAAATGACTATGACTAGATATCTAAATGGCAAACAACAAACGTTATAAGTGGGCAACAGTCATGAGTGGGAAACTAAGAAAAAATCAGCTAATTAGATGCCCTCCGGTCCCCCATACCAATCTTCATCATCATAGGCTTCATAGTACAGTAAAGCTAAGCGTTGTGCCGCCTTCATCTTCTTCTGTTTGTCAACACATTCCCGCAATTCCTGTCGAAATCCGGCAAGTTCGCAATCCTTTCATAAAATCCTCAAACAGCATCTTCGCCGCTGTCTGGGCTTGATCTTTGCTTCGGCAGGCGATGGTCCTTTTCACTGACCTTTTTCATCTGAAATTGCTGAGAAACGGCTTCCTCGGGGTGTGGCTGCCTCCAAAACGATCCATCCATGGCTAGAAACATCCACCTCTATATATATATATATGTATGTATAATGTGTCATGGATTTTTACGCACGTTTGGTTACCAAAAAGTAAGTTAAACAACTAGACAACTGGGTATCAAAAGTGACAAGATAAGAACTATAACCAACTAAATAACTTAAATGACTTGATAGCAGTCAGCTCATCTGTCAAAACCTTGGGCAAGTCATTTGATGAAACCACAAACCATTACAACACTAAGCGCATGACCGCCGGATTTAATGGGATGAATGGTGTTTGATGGGATTTCATGGGATTTCATGGGGATATACCCTCTGGTAATTTAACATAGCTATTGAAAATCACCATGCTATTAATGGGAAAATCCACTATTAATGGTAATTTTCAATAGCTATGTTAAATTACCAGAGGGTAAACCACCAATGCTCAACTAGCATGTGATTGGGAAACTCAAAGTCAATTTGTAGCTTGATTCATGGCTATATATGAGCATTAATAAGTATTGTTCCATAGAAATCCAAGGTCATTAACCACTGGCTGCAAGACCCCCCATGACTTTCCAATGGTTTTCTCCCATTTAAACGTCTATTTTGTTGGGTTATCCTCTATTTTCCCTTCTATCTTACCATAGTGACCATCGTGTTTCCATTAAAACATCTCTTTCAAACCTGGATATCCCAATGATTTTCCCGATTTTCGGATTTTCCCATGGTTTCATCATGAATTTCCACTACAACTTCCATTTTTTTTGGCATACCCTCTGGTAAACTAACAGTTTGCTATTGAAAATGGCCATAGAAATAGTGAGTTTTCCCATAGCATGGTGATTTTCCAGTTCACAAACTGTGAACGTTTCCCAGGCCGGGTAAAATTCACAGGATTTCCATCCCGGAAAAAATCCGGCACCAATCCGGCACCCCACCTATGGAGTAGGTGCAGGACGCCACGAAGAGCAGTCCGTTGGGCGCCACCAGCCTTGCCGCCGAGGTGACCAACTTCTCGTAGTGTCGCAGGGCCTAAAATGGCGATGTTCCGGGCGGCGGAGTCCGGATGTTTCTGGGATATGTACAAGGTGGTGTCCCCCCAGTTATAAGTTGGTTTATAACTCCCATTAAGTATAAATATATCTACCATACACCCAAGTTATTGGAGTTATGTTCACCAACTTAGCTAGCTATGGGGCACCACCTTGTATGATTGCTGGAAACATAGCGAAAAACAGGACTTGATTTTCTGGTTGTTTCTGGTTGGTGGTTGAGCCCCACCCCTCTGACAAATGATGGAGTGAAAGTCAGTTGGGATGATTCTTCCCAACTGAATGGAAAAATAAAACATATTCCAAACCACCAACCAGTGTAGTATTAAGGATCTGCAGTCCAGTAAGTGCCAAAAAAAGACCATTTATATCATTTATATCTACAAATTTTCCATGGAAAAATTGGTTAGAAGAACCTCTAACTGCGATGTGCATTTCCACGTACTGTCAGGGCTTAGGGATTCATCCCCAACCAATTGGATAGGTAGTTTAGCCCATTTTAACCCAACTTAGTTTTTGCCTTGAACATCTTGAAATGGAAAATGGGGGTTTCCATAAATGGTGGTGTCCCGAAATAGTTGATAATGGAAAATTCTACTAAAAATGATAAGTTGGGGGTACCCACATTTTAGGAAACCTCCATATGGCTGTGAAAATGGGGTATACCCCTGAAATAACAATCAATTTCAATATGGATAGTGGTGATTAACCCATGGTGTTTATCATGGTGAAATGTAGTCAAATATAGTATCTGTGTTTCCAGTTCATGGTGACATGTAGTCAAATATAGTTTGACTATGTATAAGAACGTCTTTGGTTGATGTGGTTAAGATGTGGTTAAAACAAGATGTTGAATTTGTGATGAAAGGTATGATCAAATGATATCACATGTAGTAAACATGCAGAATGTTCCACAGAATGTCCATTGCCAGTGTTGGATATCATGTAACAGTAACATGTATGATTAAAAATAGTGCTGATAGTAAATGATACATATTACATACGTTCATTTCCCATTTATAGTGAAAGGTTGAGTTGTACTAACTAACCATCCAAGGTTTAATTTCCTTGACATGTGGTAAACATCGCAGCAAGAACAGATGACTCTTCATGGGGTTGTCAAAGGGTTTAAGTACGTTTAAGTGGGGATACAGCAGGGATTTAAACATGTAAACATCAAGCAAACTGCCAAACATGCTGGACCATATTCAATGGCCATCTCAGGAACCTAAATTGGAGGTACCTACCATATATGTTGGGCCTATGTTTTAGGCCTAAATTTCAGGGAATATCCCCACAAAATATGGCCAGAAATATGGTACTAACGTACCTCCATTTCAGGATCCTTTTTGATTCCCATTGATTATAAATAATATATGTTATAGAACATTGCCATGTATAGTGAGCTTACCCAGTAAAAATGGTGAGTTTCCATAGTTTTTTATAGTGGATTTTCCATAAACCACTGGTATACCCACTGCCATGAACCATCCCATTAACCAGGACCAGGGGACAGTTTAGAATATCCCATTGCTAGGGGTATACCCAAGTTACTAAAAAACCTCGAACTTGGGGATGGTTTATGCTAGATGTCCTGCATAATTGTCCTGTATAATAATTTAAAACAATATAAAACAATAATATATTCTTATTATTTTATTATGTATTATTATTATTATCCCTCTGTTATCCTAGATTAGCATCAGTATTATCCTACTATATAATGTCCGTACACATTATGGCCATTATGGCATTGGGTGGGTCCCACATTAATCAACTGAAGAAACTGCCCAGAGTGGTCGCAAAGACTGGAGATTTGGAAGACCATCTCAGCTTTCATGTGTCCTTCTTTCCTGCAACATGCCTTAGGCAAAAAAAAACCAAAAAATCGCAACAAAAAAGAAACAGAAAATCAAAAATAAGACAAGAACAATTGGGAATTTCACATTGCCATATATACTGGTTGGTGGAAAACCTACCCCTCCGAAAAATATAAGTTTGTCAGTTGGGATTATGAAATTCCCAACTGAATGGAAACATAAAATTCATGTTCCAAACCACCAATCAGTGTATTATTCAGGATCTGCATTCCAGTAAGTGCCCATTTGTACCATGTATATCTACAAAACTTCCATGGAGAATTTGGTTAGAAGAACGTTTTCTGACCATCATATATTGCCATTGATTGTTCTCAGCACAACTCAGCTGTTCTAAGCAGCACCGCTCGAAAAGGCGCCTTCGGGATACTCATGCGATCCACGCCCAGATTGGGCGGATCCAGAATCCTGTTTTGGGGCCAGGCCCGGCCGGGGTGACATCTGACATCACCCCCTGGGTAGGCATGAAACCACCCATGAAACCGAAACCATAAGAAAGTTCGAATCGAGTCATCGCAATTCCGTAAAACACGAGTTGAACAAATCCGAGTTCTGCAACTTTGAGGCTGTGAAAACCAGATGCTAGCTAAATCTCAAGGACCTCCTTCAAGCACATTTTGTCTCAAGATGATGCATACCATACCCACAAAATGTTGTGTCTAATTCATGGGAAAAAATGATGGTACCTCACAAAAAAAATATAGTAAATATAAAACCCAAAACAAATGTGTTGGTAGATAGTGAACTGTCAGAAGATTAAACATGTTAAAACACAACGCGATTTCACTGGCATTTAATTTAAGCTATTATAACCTATATATAATTATTATGAAAATATATATAGGATCAACCCAATCCACAGTTGATCCAAATGTTCATCAACCTCACAGGACTGCGATCACCATCTCGCCGCAGCGCAGCCAAGTCGCACGAGGTCAAACTCATGATCTGCTTCACCGATGCCCGCTGCATCGGTTTTCTGCTTCATCTTCTCCTACAAAGCGGTTCGCTGCTGTGTTGCTTCGGTTCCACTGTTGAATTAGAATTCAAAAAATGAAACTCAACAGTTACAGCAAGAAACATGGGAATTTCTGATGTGGGACCCATGCACAGTGCATGTTTCTGCGAACAGCTCGGCATGTAACGATCTGGGCACTTGACAAACAGAGCCCGTTCTTAGTTCTTAGTGGAAGCCCTGAGTTCTTTGTTTCTTCTTTTGACATTAAATCCACCAAATGGCCGCATCTAGTCATATCATCTGCGATTTGTTTTTGTAGATTCCGTGGCGGCGAGTTTTTTCTGTGTCATTCCACGCATTGTAAAATACATCATAAACAACCTACAGCTTGGTCATGGAAAACGAGGGATCCACAACAAATTAGTTGGGACGAGTTATTCATTTCTCATAGCCCATCATAGCCCCCTTGATTCTTCGTGACAATTTTGGATGCGTAACATATCTGCAATGTCAATGGAAATAAAAAAAGGTTCCTAAATTGGAGGTACTGTACCATATTTCTGGCCATATTTCTGGCCATATTTGGGATATTCCCTTACATAGGTCTTATATAGGCCTTATATATGGTTGGTACCTCCAATTCACCCTCTGGTAAACGTTTACATACTGGAAAATCACCATTTTTTATGTGGAAACTCACTATAAACGGCCATTTTCAATAGCTTTTTCTATGTTTACCAGGCCGGGTCGGTTCCTTTTCTATGACAAAACGTGGGCTCCCTGGGCTCCATGGGCGCCCTGGTGCCTGCAGAAAGTCCAGAGCGTCGGTGCGCAAGGACCTGTGCGCCGAGCGGACGACGAGTTGATGCCCAGTGGGTGCATCGAGATGCCTCTGGTCATCAAATATGAATTATGAGGATTTTGTTTATAGAAGTGGATAATAAAAAATTCCCAAACCACCAAATACATGGGTCATGAAATGTCCCCATTGAACATCACCCAACCATTAGGTCTATGGTCTATAAAAGACTATAATGGCTACTATAAGGTGATGTCCAATATTCCCAAAATGGGAGAGTTACCAACCCCTAAAATATATGGCAATGGGAATCTCCTAAAAATAGTGCTTTGAATGGGAAGATCATCATCCATATTTATAGCAAGGATTTCTGATTACAAAGAATAATCTGGTTGGTGGTTGACCTACACCTCTGAAAGATATGAGTTCGTCAGTTGGGATGATAACATTCCCAACTGAATGGCAAAATATAAAATGTTCCAAACCACCAAGCAGGTATACTTATATTTGTATATGGCAATGGGAATCCCCTAAAATTAGTGTTTTGAATGGGAAGATCATCATCCATATTTATAGCAAGGATTTCTGATTACAAAGAATAATCTGGTTGGTGGTTGACCTACACCTCTGAAAAATATGAGTTCGTCAGTTGGGATGATGACATTCCCAACTGAATGGCAACATATAAAAATGTTCCAAACCACCAAGCAGGTATACTTATATTATATGGCAATGGGAATCCCCTAAAAATAGTGCTTTGAATGGGAAGATCATCATCATCCATATGCATAGCAGTGATTTATGATTACAAAAAATAATCTGGTTGGTGGTTGACCTACACCTCTGAAAAAATATGAGTTCGTCAGTTGGGATGATGACATTCCCAACTGGATGGCAAAATATAAAATGTTCCAAACCACCAAGCAGGTATACTTATATTTATATATGGCAATGGGAGTCCCCTAAAAATAGTGCTTTGAATGGGAAGATCATCATCATCCATATTTATAGCAATGATTTCTGATTACAAAGAATAATCTGGTTGGTGGTTGACCTACACCTCTGAAGAATATGAGTTTGTCAGTTGGGATGATGACATTCCCAACTGAATGGCAAAATATAAAATGTTCCAAACCACCAAGCAGGTATACTTATATTTGTATATGGCAATGGGAATCCCCTAAAATTAGTGCTTTGAATTGGGAAGATCATCATCTAAATAAAGAACATGTTCCCCGAGTTCTACAAAGGTTTCTCAGAAAAAATGAATGAAAGAAACTGCAGTTGTGACCCTAAATATTAATTGGTGTGACTATAACTCCTGCAAGTAATGCTATCAATTAAAATTAGTTTCCTCAGCAAGTTACAGCAGCTTACCCTCTGGTTATTTAACATAGCCATGGAAAATGGTACATTTATAGATGGTTTACCTATTAAAAATGGGTGGATTTTCCATAGCTATGTCAAATTACCAGAGGGTATAGCATATATCGATGATTATATATCCACCGTTATTCGCCCGTGAGATCAGTGGTCAAATATCGGCACTCAACTACCAAAATGTGAAAAACTGTGAAAGCCACCCGTTCCCCAACTACCTCTGGTAAACTGTTACATAACTATGGAACATCATCATGTTTCATTGGAAAACTCACTATAAATGGCCATTTTCAATAGCTATGTTAAATTACCAGAGGGTAACAATCATCCCTTTATCACTTGAGTTCGGGATTGGATCGTTATTCACCATCGTTATTCACGATCATTAACAAGAGATTAAATTCTCCATCTAAGATCCTACCCATAGCCGTTAATAACTTATAGCTATTGACATCGATATTAACAATCATCCCATTCTCCCCCTTAGCATCAGTAGACGATGAGTCGCGGGATGATTGCTGGTAGTTCACACGATTAATCCAAAACTATTTGCAAGCATTCCTAGTAAGTATTCCCTACTAAGCACCAGTAAGATTTTTTTTAAACATTAAAACAAACACATATTTTAAATCAAAAAAACATGTAAAATCCATATGAATCCACCCTACAATCATTGACCATGATAATCAACCATTGTTAACCATTATGAATAGCCATCAACCATTGTTAATAACCATAAAAGCACCCAAATCCCATCAAATCATATTAATTCCACGATTTATAGTTTTTATTCCCGTTAAAATCCCTTCAAAATCAAAATTCCCGAACCATTAGTCATTAACCACGAGTTATGAGGAAATTATTGAGATTTAAGATGCACTAACCACTACCCTCCAGTGAATTAACATAGACCCTGCCATTCATCGGGGTTGGAAGATTAGTTTCCAGCAAAAATGGTGGATTTTCAGGGTTGAACTGTTAATTTACCAGGGGTTAACCGTTAGTAGTGGATAAACCCTACTTATCCCTTATAACCCTTAACCATTAATAGTTAGAAGTACCACAAACCAGCTACAAATCCCATTCAATCACCATTAGCACCTGGCTCATTAAACCTAAGTCAATAGCACCACTAACCATTGACAGCACCCATTAACCATTCATAGGACCATTTATAGATGATTTTCCTTTGGTTTTCCTATTCTGTTCCATAATTTTCCTATGCTTTTCCTATGGTTTTCCATTCATAGCACCCATTCTCCATTTATAGATGATTTTTGTTTATGAAAAATGATTGTTGGTGGTTTCAACCCATCTGAAATATATGAAAGTCAGTTGGGATTGTCATTCCCAATATATGGAAAGTCATAATCCAAATGTTCCAAACCACCAACCAGTTCAATGATTTATCTAGAATGATGATGTCCATGTGACTTTTGCAGAGGGTAAACACACCAAAAATCATCGTTGTCCATGTTTTTAGCAACCAGAGCAAGTCGCAGCAACAAGGTGGTGCCCCCTAGTTATAAATGGTTTCTACACCTATTCAAGTATAGATATATCAACCATAAACAATACAATGTGAGGCCCCCAAGATAGCGTTCAGTTGGTGAACATAAGTCCAATTTCACTATGGTTTATGGTATTTATAACTATAGTTACTGGGTTGAATCTAAACCAACTTATAACTAGGGGGCCCCACATTGTAACGGCAGCCATTCTCCGGGCTCCACCGCTCCGCCTCACTCGGTCCTGCACCGCGTTCATCGCCGCGCTACGCCTTAGCAGCTCCAAGGCCGCCTCGCTGCTGTCGATGCAGAGCACCTCTTGGGAACCTCGGAGAAACGGTAAACGGCTCGGAGAAGCTGGTTTTCGAATGGGATTTACAGGGAATTTATTATAGGAAATCCCATAGGGAAAATGCAAATCCCAGGAAAATCCCATCATATGTGGGTTATTATAGTTGCTTAATGAGCTTGATAGGGATATTATAGGGAAACTTAGGGGATTTTCTAATGATTTAATGGAATGTTGATGGGTTTTATCGGGATTTTTATAGGGATTTTATAGGTTTGACTGATTTATAGGGAAGTTTTAGGGGGGTTAAAATTAGTCAGTTGGGATGATGACATTCCCAACTGAATGGAAAGTCATAAAATTCCATGGTTCCAAACAACCAACCAGATGATTCAATATGGAAATTTGGGGGGTTATACCCTCCGGTAAATTAACAGTTCGACCCTAGCATTCATCGGGGTTGGAAGACTGGTTTCGGCCAAAAATTGTCTATTTTCAGGCTCGAACTGTTAATTTACCAGAGGGTAATGATTTCATGGAATATTGATGGGATTTAATGGGTTTCAAATGATTTGAACAGATGGGTTTTTAGAAATCACTGTAGGGAATTCACATGCGCTTTTTATAATGATTTAATGAACTAATTGATAGGATTAAATGGATTTTATAGTTTGTTAATGAGCTTTATAGGGATTTTACAGGGGTTTTAATGGGTTTTACTGATATAAACAGGTTTTCCAATGTTTTTGTTTTTTTAGAAATCACTGTAGGGAATTTACAGGTACTGTTTAATTTGATTTAATGGGATATTGATAGGATTTAATTGATTTTATAGTGATTTAATGAAATTCATCATGGTTTCACATGGGTTTTTAAATGGTGTGTATGGGAAATGTTATCCGTTTATATGGATCATATGGTTATATAGTTCAATATTGTATGGTTTCATATGGATGATGCGCTTTTATATGTCTGGTTTTGTAGTGTTATGTGGAGGTTTCCTCAGTCGCAGTTGCAACCCCCGAAAACAAAACACTAACCATCGCCTCTATTGCAGGCTTGTTACACCTTTCTTTTTGGTAGGCCCGCGCCTTAGAATTGATTGCAGCCCAAGGGGCTCAATGATTACCACCAAATAATGATAGCAACCATCCCCCTGAGTAGTTATTGCTTACTTATGGTACTGAAATCTACCACTCCTGATCACACAAATACCTGCATACTGGGGAAGAACCAAGCTGTTCTCCCTATTATCTCTAGCTTGATGCTGCCAAAAACCGGCTGCACCATGCTATCCCCAACTTACTGCCTGAAAATTCATCCATTTCCAACATCAACGGAAGAGTAGTTGCAGTATCTTCCCAAGAACAACTCCGGGTAAATTACCATATTTCACCAGGCTTCCAGGGCCTTCCAGGCGTCACGTTGCGTGAGGTCACTCAAAAATACCCAGCCGAGGTGCCGTAGTGTGCCATTAGAACACCAAAGCCGCCGACCTCAGAAAAAAACTCAGAAGTCAAATATGTTCAATGGATAGTCCAGAATCCAAGAAACTAATGGTTAATAATAGTTACGACACACACATATATATATATATATATATTAACTAATAGTCAATCCAATAGATTCTTGGATTCTGGGATAATATCATTAACATATATTGATCTTTGGATTCACATGGGTTCACTAGTTATGTCCACTAAATAATATTACAGTAATAGTTAATCCATTGTTAAACCCAATAATTGGATGGTTAATACTAAACTAGACTAACATATGTGGTTCCCATTCGTCCCCTAGGTCTTCCATTTTGACCCACATCCATATGTTAAACCTGAATTAAGGCCATTTGGGGATGATTCCCCTTACTAACCATAATTCCAGTGTTCGGGAGAACAGGGTTCGGTCGTGATGAAATTTACGCAGATATATATATATATATGTGTGTGTGTTAAACCCATCCTAAATCCAAAATCCAACCCAAACTCACTCCCATCGTTTGGGGACCTCTTCCGGCAAACATGGTGGGACTCATGCTGGGACTCCTGGGACCGACGAACTCAACGCAAGTGGTGAGTTCGTTCTTCATCCCCAAGGTATCCCGAACCAAACCATTGGAAAAACCATAGGAAAACCATAGGAAAATGATGATTTTTACCAAAGATATGGAGATGAGCAGAATTTTTATCATGTGGTCAATGTCATGTGAAAATCACCCATTTTTCTGGGAATGGGATTTCCATACCACCTATAAAAATGGTCTGGGGGATGGTTTATATTGTTTTAACCACATTACTAAGTTTGCGGATCATCCCAGAGAGTGAAACCCTGTACCCAAACTGAAGCCGGGACCTAGCCGACCCTCGACGCTAGATACTAAGCAGCTAACCGGAAGAAAAAACAAACAAAATCATGCATCATTATTTACTACAGTAGTTGGTTTGGCAATTTGTTTAAACCCAAAATGGCACAGTCGAAAGTCATTTACCAACCAATTCACAGCCAGGCCCAGAAACCACGCATAGATCATCCTAGGCGCATAGCTGTACACGTCCAAGACCCGGGGCAGCTGTGAAGCCAACTGCGCCAGCATCAAACGATGGTCGCGGTGGTCGTAGTACCACCCGGTCTTCTGACCCGAAAGGAGGTCCTCGCAACCCGGAGATGATATTTGGCTATAGGGATTACCATCTGGTTATTTAACATAGCCATGGAAAAACACAATTTTTAATAGGCAAACCATCTATAAATGGGCCATTTTCCATGGCTATGTTAAATAACCAGAGGGTATAATGAAAATTTCATGAAGATTTCATGGGATGGCAATGGGATTTTCACTCGGGTTTTTTCCTCGGTGGGATTTTTATGGCATATGGATGATTTAATCAAAAAAACATTGGGATTTAATATGATGTAACGGAATTTCACTATCAACAATAGGGATTGTATTGATAGAGTCTGTGGCTAGACTAATATGACATAATATAACTATTGGGTGTATGGTAGAAATATCTATAGCGAAAGGGGGTTGGATATCTTTGAATGGTGATCTGATGATATGCGCCATGATCAAGTTACGTCTGCATTGAATGAAATCAATGAAGGGATTTGATTTAAACATCAATATTACAATGTGGGGCCCCCTAGTTATAAGTTGGTTTTTAAGCCCCGGTAACTATAGTTATAAAGACCATAAACCATAGTTATTGGACTTATGTTCACCAACTGAACGCTATCTTGGGGGCCTCACATTGTAGGGATCGCAACAATGGGGTCGGTGGGGAGAAATCATCAGCACTGGATCCCATGCCATAGGAAGCCGGCCCCCAGAATGGATCGATCCAGGAGATGCTTCCGGACAATGACGGAGGTTGGAAAGGGGTTCAATCAAGAAGACTCTGGAAATTGGCAATTATCAGCACGTACACTCAGGAAGGCCTGGACATAGATTCTAGGTATCCCTTGCGAAAGTTGTCTTTTTAGATGGTAGTTTGGTTCATCTTTCCCGCTACTAGTGTAGGCAACCATTCCACAAGGTTCGTCATGGTTGACCCAGTTCAAAGCACTGTTCCGCCACCTAACTTGCCAAACTCATTACGAAGCATGGTCCCCAAGCGCCCCCCATGGGCTTAAACTATCTCTGACCCATTTATAAAGAATCCGCCCAGGAATTGAGAACTTGCTCACCGGCCTGCCTCGAAACCTGCCTCAACCTTACAAACCTTTGGCGTTTGGAAGCAATTACAAATTACATATGCCTTGAGGCCTGCCTCATTTCAATTCCTTTTCCCTCCCACCACCTCCTTCCCCCTTGAAAAAACAAAAACATGTAAAGTCTATCATGTGAATGGGAAACTCTTAATACGCAGTTCCTTTGCTCCCCCACGTCGCAGTGAGTTTTAGGGATTGTGGGTTTCCCACGGTTTCCCCATGGCTTTTGTGTACTTCTCGACCTCCTCAAAAGTGGGACCAAAGGGCAACGAGTTTGTCTTCAAGAAGTGTCCCATCATTCGGGCAGGAAATATGGTGTAGGCCCTTGAATGGGTTGACGCAACCCAGCTTGCAACCTTTGGGCCGCTTTGCGGGCGAAACTCCCGCCAGCTGCGGTCCGGTCCAGCTCGACTTTGAAGTTTCCTCTATATAGTATCCCGGGCGATGTCCATGCGCTGTTCAAGTCACTTCATCCGTGTGACCATAGGCATGCCACGGAGCATCAGTAGCTAAGGCTGTCCATTCGGACGCTCTTTGTTATTTCCAGGCAGCCTTCCAACTCATTTTCCGGAAAGTAAGTGGACGTGCCCCCTCGGAAATCATAAGTGGTTGATAAGCCATCCATTTCATTGGGGATATTTCGCAGCTGGCTTACAATGTGGTGGTTGTCCACTTACTATGATATTACCAACCTGTGGTGATCAAAAAACTCCCGTTAGCTCTAATGATCTATATTTCAAATTATGGATGGTATCTTGGCAAATCATTATGTTCATTTGTGAACCACATTTAAAACAATTTGGTGATGCTTTCCCCTACTAATCATCACCTATGGTGAGGTCAAATGCGGTTGCCATCATTTACCTAAATTGTATGCCCCTTGTTTTTTTTTCCATCCCAGGTTGTATCTATTCATTTAAAGTATGTGTTTTCCATATATTTCCAAAATTTTCACAGTTCCATGGCACCAGAAGCATCTGCTTGGAAGCGCAGTTCCAGCGTACTACCATTAGGAATAGAAACAGTTGTGGTAAAAGTAATGCTAATAGCAATAACAGTAGCAGTGGCAGTACTGGTAGTTACTAGTAGAAGTAGTTACTAGTACCAGTAGTAGTAGTAGTAGTAGCAGTAGTAATAGTAGGAGTAGTAGTTGTAGTAGTAGTAGTACTAGTACTAGTACTACTAGTAGTAGTAGTAGTAGCAGTAGTAGCAGTAGTAGCAGTAGTGGCAGTAGTGGCAGTAGTAGCAGTAGTAGCAGTAGTAGCAGCAGTAGCAGTAGTAGCAGTAGTAGCAGCAGTAGCAGTAGTAGCAGTAGTAGTAGTAGCAGTAGTAGTAGCATCAGCAATCGCAGAAGTAGACGTAGAAGAAGTAGTAACAATAGTATTACTAGCAGCCAAAATAGTAATAAAGAAATACCATAATGAAGAAATACCCTAGCGCCGGGCAAGCGTGGAGCTAGCACCAAGCTGGTGTTTTGAATGACTTACTTGGTGGCCCGCCTTAAAAGAACACACAAATCACACTACACACATCACACTACACACATTCATTTTCAAACGCACCCAGTATACATTTAAAAAAACGGCCCCATATCCCGACAAACATGGTAGTTAAAATCCCGGAGTTATAGCCTCAAGAATCACCACAGCAATGGCTAATATCCTCATTATCTTTCCATTCCCAATACCATTAAAACAACATATTTCATTGTAAAAATCCCATTAGCATTCCATAGTTATAACAATAAAAAAACATGTTTCACGGTAAAATCAAATAAACATTCCAAAGTTAGAGCCATGGTAAATTCCCATTAGCATTCCATACGTGGTGGTTCATCCCAGAAATCGTAAGTGTGTTATAACCCCAGTTATAAGTTGGAATGATCATGGTAGCGTTAAGACTCCTAGGGTTTTCTGGTGATTTTTTGGCGGCGACAACCTGGGGAATTTTTTGGTGCGTGATTTGACCTTGACACACGACGTTTTAGATGTTGTTTATGTTTTTTTTCCTGGAATTGTCTCGTTTTTTTTGGGGAAAGGATAGCAAGTTTTATGAGTAGCCCCGTTAGGAGTAGCCCAGGGTTCTTTCATGAATTTGATCACTCTTTTTTTCTTCATTTCCTTACCCACTGATCTCCTGGTCTGGATCATCTGTTGACAACACCAACTCGTGCCACAATCTGATCACCTCTTTTGATATTTATAATTTGATGGAATCAAGTCGAGCCATGCTCTAATCACCACTTTTGATAGTACTTTTTGATGAGGTCAAATCCAGCCATGCTCTGATCACCAGGTTTGGTCAGTTCTGACCTGGAAAATCCAAAAGTTAAGTTAACGCTGCTACGATGATAGCAAGTTATAAGTGAACTAACCCTACTTCTGTAATCAGGGTTATAACCTACTTGCTAACTGGGATAGACACCAAGGAGTAATAGCCATTAATAATTCCAAGATTATACGATTAACATTCTATAGTTCTAGCCATTAATGTACAACCCCACTAACATTCCATAGTTATAGCCATTAATAATCTATAAGCCAGATATTATGGCCATAATACATTCCCTCAATTGTACTTGGTGGCTCACTCCGTACTAAGTAGCTTATAACCCTGATTATAAATGGGCGTTTTGTAGGGGCGATGTTCACTTCTAACTGGGGTGAACTAACCCACGCACGATTCCTGGGATGAACCAAGTACTGTAAGTGAATTAATAGACCCATCTGACTAACTGATCCCAGCCCCCTACTGAAATATCAAACACTTCCGAAATCGTTCCAAAGTACAGAGTGGTGCCCCCGCAGTGACCATAAGCTGGTTTATAACTACCACAACCATTAAGGATCGGTAGACCTACCATGTTTACTCAAGTGATATTGGAGTTATTTTCACCAACTTAGCTAACGAACTGGGGCCCCACCTTGTACTGTAGGGGGCACCACCGAAGACTCTCACCTTCCATTAAAACCTCCATTTATAATGGATTTTCATGATGGATTTTTAAATAACCAAATGGTGATAATAGCATCGAAATACTGGTAGATTATATTACAGCTATTGCTAATGATGAAAGATGATAATAAGCCCTGCACCTGGCTCAGCCTGGCTCTCCCGCTCTACCAAGACACAATCGCAAAAGAGGCGCCGTGCTCACGCAACTCGCTGGGGCCCTGTCGTGGTCGCGCGGGGCGCTGTTGAGGCCAAAGATGGTGAAGCATTAAGTGGATTTAATGGGATTTAATGGGATTTGATTTAATAGTATTTTATGGAATTCAATGTGGTTTAATTTAGTTGAATGGAATTTCATGGAATTAAACGTTGTTTTATAGGATTTAACAGGATTCAATGCTTAAACTACATGTTCTTTGCTTTTAACTTGGATTGAACTGGCATATAATGGCATGATAATGTGATTACAGTGGGATTACCATGGCTGATAGTTGGTTGAGCCACATGGTCTGGGTTTTATCTTGGGATATTCATGGATATCATGAGGATGTAGCAAATAACGGGCCGGACAAGAGCTTGCTGATTTGCTTCGCCCCTGCGAAATTTGTTTCACTTTTAGCTGGACAATGGTAAACCCAAATATCACTCAAAAAAGGCCGGAAATCTAGGTGTGTGCGTGCCATCCATCTAGTTTTCTTCAGTTTGTTATGTTAACTATTCTTTTCTCATTGGGGGTTATGATTAGGATTATTGTATTGTCCGTTGTCTGTGTTTGATTGGGGCTATAAAGCCACATAAATCCTCATTGGTGTCTATCATCTACCATTCTTCCTTACCATGGCGGTGCAAAGGTAAACGGTGGACAACCTGAGTCTATTAACAACCCGTGAAATGTCACAGCCCTAGAGAACTCAGTGGTATGCTACAGGATGGAGCCCCCAAGATTGCTAAGTTGCCTTGTAAAGGGCTTAAGTATGGTTTTTGGTAGATATAACGATAATATTCACGGGGTTTATTTACCAACTTATAACTGGGGGGCACCATTCTGTAAGCATGTACCAACTTCACAAGTCATCCCGCGTTGCAGTCGCCGCGACCCTTTCCTTCCACATGGATGCGGTCAGCGAATTGGATGTCGCCGTATCGCTAGCATACCGATCTTCGACTTAGCAAGATACAGATTAGACAGTACCCCATTTATACAAGGTGGTGCCCCCGTTAGATAGCTAAGTTGGTGAACATAACTCCAATAACTATGGTTTATAGGTGATATATCGAACTAGTTAATGGGGTTTATAAACCAATTTATAACGTTTGGGGGGCACCACCTTGTAGATGGGTTACTGTAACCCACTTAGGGCACATAGGATCACCAGGCTTACTAACCAGTTACTAAGTGGGTTGAGCCCGCCTGGTAAGATCCCTTGAGCACCTCCCGTCGGAGTGAAGCTTTCCTTGGTCGCACATGTCAATCTTTAACTTTACAATGAAGCCTCCCTAGCCCATGACGGATCCATGGTGCTGGTATATATATGCTAACATAAAGGGGGTCTATTGATGGGATCCATGGAGCACCATATATAGCAGCACCATGGATCCGTCATGGGTAGTGATGCTTAACGTTCGCCAGGCCACTGCAGGAGCCTCCACCAGTTACCCATTGGCTGCCGTTGATCTAGGTTTGGGAGGAATTCCTGCCCGGCTGCCATTCCGGAATTTATGGAAAACTAACATAATTATGGAAAATCACCATTTTTAATAGGAAAATCCCATAAATAGCCATTCCGGAATTGTTTTACCAAGGCTCTCTCGCTTTCTCCCAGGCGTGTCCTGTGACTGACCGTCAGATTGCACTGGGATTCTGTGCCTTGGGGTGCTTTGCCCTTCCTTTTGTATACGGCATTGGATGATTTCGAGCCACCAGGTGAATCGCTAACAGAAGACTTACCCTCTGGTAAACACACAAAAAATTATGGAAAATCACGATGTTTAATGGGAAAATACACTATAAATAACAATTTTCAATAGCAAACTGTTAGTTTACCAGAGGGTACCTTGGTCGAAACCAACATTACTATGGAAAAACCCGGGTGGTCTCCAGGTCCAGGCATTCCAGACCGTACTTGAGGGTATCATTTTACAAAAACCATAGGATGAAATTGGAGTTATGTTCACCAACTTGGCAGTCATAAATCAGATACAAATCCCATTCAATCACCATTTTGGTGGCTTAAATCACCATTTTCCTATGGTTTTCTTATGGTCTGTGATCTTCGTCCCGTCCTGTCGAATGATCACCACCTTTGGCTTCACCACCTTTTTTGAGAGGCGCAGGATCTCACACGAAGTTGAGTAGGAAAAGATCGGTTGAAATCCCCGAAGTAAAAGGGATTCTTTATATTTTTGGGGTACCACTTTATATCCCATTAAACATCATTAAACCATTTTGATATGGTAAACCTAAGTATGTAAGTTGGATACGGTTGGATATGCATATAAATCCCATTAAGTTGGATAGTTGTATCATGGTATATCCCACTAAATCCCGTGAAATCCCATTAAACAATATTAATATGGTAAACCCAATACTGGTTGGTGGTATACCAACCGCTCTGAACATATTGTATAGTCAGTTGGGATGATGACATTCCCAACTGAATGGAAAAATGTAATTCATGTTCCAAACCACCAACCAGTTATCTATATAGAACCGGCGGGGATCTCTATAAGATTCTATAAAGATATCTAAATGAAGGTTTGAATGGGAAAAACTATAATAACTGGCGGGAACTAAAGGGATAACTCGTGTTTTTTTAATAGGAAAAGAGTGGAAAAGATCGGAAAATCTTTGAGGTTTGAATGGGAAAAGTTTATCTATGGTGGTTTATCTAAGTCTGTTTCTTCTCCTTCGAAGCCAGGGAATCCTTTGGCCGGTTGAATCCATACTTCGAAGCCAGGGAATCCTTTGGACAACGACATTGTGGAAGGTCATGTGCGCCGCCACGGCACAAGGTGAGGATGGGCCAGGACAACCAGCAACCAGAAATGGGATGCATGTAGCATTTGCCCAAAAATTACAATTTCACATGGAAAATGGTGGGGCCCCATACGCCGATGTTAAAATTCCATAGTTATAGCCATGAATCCCATTATATTCCGTTCTATTCCCATTGTACCCCCTTTTTATTTGCTGTCTATATCCCTATGATCTCCAATAAAAAATACCATGGCATATGGCATTCTATTCTAGCCATCAAACTTACCCCTGGCCCGCACCCCCCCAAATACCCCCAAGTATGCAAGTTGGATAGGCATATAAATCCCATTAAGTTGGATAGTTGTATCATGTTATATCCCACTAAACCCCGTGAAATCCCATTTAACCATATCCGGTTGGTGGTTTCAACCCCTCTGAAAAATATGAAAGTCAGTTGGGACGATTATTCCAAAATATGGAAAAATAGAAATCATGTTCCAAACCACCAACCAGATACTAATATGGTAAATCCAATATAATACCGTTTGGTAAACATACAAAAACCTATGGAAAATCACCATGCTATTAAACTCACTATTTCTATGGTCATTTTCAATAGCTACGTAACAAATTACCAGAGGGTATCACCATCATATACCATCATGAATCACCATTATCCCATCATTATCCCATTAATCACCTATTTTCCTATATTTTCCCAGGATTTTCCCATGATCTCCTTAATAATAGTGATTTTAATCGATAATGAGTTTCCATAGATAATAATGATTTTCCAGAAAGATGCTGATTTTCCATAGAAATAATATGGTAAACAATTTTAATATGGTAAACAGTTTCCCATGATCACATTAATATGGTAAACCAACTATTGGTTTAATAGATTGGATCATCATCCCAACTATTGGGGAAATCCCATTAAACATCATTAAACCATTTTAATATGGTAAACCTAATATAGTAAACCCATGCCCAAAATCACCATTTTGATGGGATTCCCACCACCCCCAGCAGGGTCCCACCCCGGTCCGGCGGGGTGTTTATATGGCATTGGGGCTGCCCGCATTCCGCAACAAATCCCATGAAGAAGCACATTCAAACCCCTTTATGTTGAAAAAACACATTACCCTCTGGTAAACATACAAAAAACTATGGAAAAGCACAATTTTTTTATGGGTAAATCCACTATAAATGGGCAATGTTCAATAGCTATGTTAGTTTACCAGAGGGTAAATCAAGGATTCCATAAGGGTTTAAGGATGAATATCCATGAGTATCCAAGGCTTTCAACACATGCTGAATCTTAGATACCAGCCATTTTTTTTCTGACAAGCTGGCTGGGACGAATTTTACCATTGAAATCGCTAGTTCGTTTCTAACCAGTCGGTTAACCACAATGGATAATTTATGGCTATTTCATGGGAATATAGCACCTTCACTAGTTATTAGAACAGTTCATATCCCATGATCCATTCATACACCTTTCATATCCCACTCATATTCCCATGAATATCCCATGATTATCTGCATTTCATATATCCTGTAACCTTGTGGAATACTATAGTGTTACAAATACATCCAAATATCATAAATCGTGAAATCGGAGTTATGTTCGCCAACTTAGCGGTCATAAATCAGCCTTAAATCCTATTCAATCACCATTTTGGTGGCTTAAATCACCATTTTCCTATGGTTTTCCTATGGTTTTCCTATGGTTTTCCCATGGTTTTCCTATGGTTTTCCTATGGTCCTGACTTATGACCATAGTGAAACTCAAGGAACTCCTGGCGTCGACGTGTCGTATCGTGTCGTGCGCCTCCTCTAAGGCATCCACAATGGGCCACAGCAGGTGGTCCAAACCGCTAGAGGCTTGGACACAAAGGTGGTCTCCATAACCTTGGTTGGGTGAAATCAACAGTAAGAATTAAGGAGATCATGGGACAATCCTGGGACAATATAGGAAAATAGGTGATTAATTAATGGGATAGTGATGGGATAATGGTGATTAATTAATTATGGTATATGATATGATAGTGTTGGATTTCCCAATATCCAACAACGAATTATTACCATTAATCTGGGTAAGTTATAATATTTTATAATATTTCACTAACGTGAATCTTGCGGCCATTTGGGGATGATTCCCCTTACTAACTATGATTATAATGATTTCCTATTATATACCCCCTGGTAAACTAACAGTTTGCTACTGAACATGGCCATTTATAGTTGAATTACCCATAAAAATTGTGATTTTTTTCCATAGTTATGTTAGTTTACCGGAAGGTATTTAACAAGCAATTATTACTATTAATTGGGAATCCAATAGTTGGACATATCCAATAACCAATATATAGTTGGAACTATTTCCCATTATATATTACTATTGGTGTTGGATTCAAATGGTACAAGGTGGTGCCCCAGTTCGGAATCGCTAAGTTGGACTATAACTATATAGTTAATGGGCTTTGTAAACTAACTTATAACTGGGGGGCACCACCTTGTAAGAATTGGATATAGTTGGTTTTTATATGTTTATATTAATATCATAACCGAATCATATCCCAAAAACTTCCAGTTAGAAATAATTCAATAATTTGTTGAATTCATTCATGATCATTAATAATCGGAGATTGAACATGGCAATTCTTGTTTGGTCTTTCTGCTATTTTTATATCACATTATTATCCCAGTTGGGTTTTGCAAAGCTACTAGGATTGTCTTATCTTCTAAGGGATTCAATATCCCTACTTGGAGGATTACTTCGGTGCTTCGGCAGAATTTACTCACGTACAACGTGTGACCAAAGGCTCAGGGATACTTAAGGAACTCCGAAAAAGAACATCCTAAGTATCTCCAAGTAATGGATGTGCGTTTTTTTTTGTAACAAATGGTGACTATTGCCATGCACTATTTGTTAAACATTTTTTGGAATGTGTTTTTAATCACAACCTCTGGATTTCATATGATTTTACAAATCTGACCTTTATATAATTGGTCAAGATGAAGTTTTTTTTACAAATGGTAACGCTCCAATTGTTTTTATGCGTGTAGTAACAATTGGATACAATTGGTGGATTGTAGTAAAAATTGGTGGATTCGTGTTTTCAATGGCGCCATTTTTCAACGCTTCCTACATTGCCACTCCTGTAGGGCTCGCGTCTTGTTGGCCGATGTTGGCCGATGTTGGCCGGCTTCCAAAGGCGACATCCGCAGCTCCAGGTGCGTGTGAGTACAAGGCTTTGACCAAAAAAATATGAATCAGTTTCCACAAGGTGGTGCCCCAGTGAGTTAGCTAAGTTGGTTTGTAACATACCTCCAATTTCACTAGGGTTTGTTTATATTTCCCATTATATATTACTATCGGTGTTGGATTTACATGGTACAAGGTGGTGCCCCAGTGAATCGCGACTTATAGCCACTTGGAGGATCATCTCACTTAACTGGCAGCCGCTAGCCCGGTAGCCATAGTTCTCACCTTTTTTTTGGGACAACCCTCCAGGGACGAGGTGAGAACGGCCATTGAGCCACCGCAACGGTCCACCACCAGACCTGGCACTTGATCTGCCTCCGCATGAGCCAAGCGATAGAAGGGTTCAGCAAACAGCCTCCGCAGGATCAAGGGAATCCCGGATTCGAAGCTCATAGGTGGACAAATCAAAAAAAAACTTGGAAATTTGAAGAACATGACCCATAGAAATAGTGGATTTAGATGGATTTAGCTATTTGAATGGTGATTTTCCAGTTCGCTATGTTAGTTTACCAGATGGTAACTCAACCAAGCTGATGGTTGTTTTTGGGCTACCCCAATCCGATTCCAATCATTAGTGACGGAAAACAACGTGAGGTCATTAAATTCTCCAGATGCTTGAAGATTCTACTGTATGAAGCTCTCTTCGGGATTTGACTGATACATGCTGAGCGCTCCATACTTGTTGGTCTGAATATTTGATATCATGATATATCTATGACTAATTAAAATTAATTTGACTTTGGACAATTCCCTTTGGTTCCTTAGCTCTCCAAAATGTGGAATGTTGATGCATGGGCACTCATACATAGCTCCTTAGCTCCCTCCCAAGGAATGTGCAGTTTGTCAGCTGATGATTACTGTATGTCTTTGTGATGAAGGTGGCTTAAGGATAAATTGGACTGGTTTGGTTAGGGATTATTGGCAGAAAACCTGCGACAGGTGTTTCCCTTCATCCAAGTCTGGAATGTAGTATGGTGAATCCAAGAATGAAGCCGATCGGATACGGTTTCTGACAACTCCCAAAGCTGGTGGTAGAATTGGGTTAAAAAAAAGTATCAACTAGGTACTGAATATGGAAAATCCACGGAGGAAACTGCAGGAAATGCGGGAAATGCTATCTCCCTCTCTCTCTCTCTCTACGTTTAATTTCCGTAATTGTCCACATCTATATTAGTTTGCGGGTGACAGTTCTATCAGTTACCCTCTGGTAAACTAACATAACTATGGAAAATCACCATGTTTAATGGGAAAATCCACTATCAATGGCCATTTTCGAGTTCGCAAACTGTTAGTTTACCAGGCCGGGTACTGTATCTAAGGGTGCCATCCTTGTACATCACTGGCATGGGCTTTGTTGGCACGCAACCTTTTTTTGCTTTGGCGAATCGCGGGCATTTGGCGTTTTGGCTTTGTTTTTCAGGTCTTGCTCTGCGACGAAGATGTTACTGTTTGGTTATTTAACGTAGCGAACTGGAAAATAACCATTTTGGATAGGTAAATCATCATAAACCCTCTATAAATGGACCATTTTCCATAGCTATGTCAAATAGCCAGAGGGTAAAACTGAAAGTCATCATGACGAATCTGGCAGATGCACCTAGCCACAAATACGTACAAATACTACTTGGTGGCTCATCCCAACTAGTAAGTGGTTTATATCCCAGTTATAAGTGGGATAAGTAGGGTTAACCAACTTATAACTGGGATATACCCCACTTACTAAGTGGGATGAGCCACCAAGTATGTTTGGCGATTTTCAGGACAGTATTTACTGCCCAAATGGAAACACAATGAAACCCAATAAATATCAAGGTAGCTACGTACTTAATCGAGGCTTACCAAGCTGACGCTTTGTTGTCACTACCCTGTTTACCTCTGGGTTTGTAGATTGGCTTTGTTGTATATATATATATATACACACCATATCATATATATATATATATATTTATGCGCACACGTTATTGATCTTTATTTTGCATTCCATTCAGCTGTACTCCAGTGGATAAAGCAGTGCAACGCCGCCGGGCGCGGCAAGGGATTCACCGGATTCACTGCGAAGCCGACTGTCACATCCGGCGCCCATGGTTTGGGAAGCAGTGGCATCATTTTGAGTTTATAATGCTTCATCATGATTACCATCTGGTAAACGTTTACATAGCGAACTGGAAAATCATATGTTTTTTTATATAGCTAAATCAACTATTTCTATGGCCAATAGCTATGTTAAATTCCCAGGGGCAACCTCCTCATAAAGCTGCCTTTTAAAGAAACATGTTCTCCAAGGATCGCGACTTCCAAGCCACTCATGACCACCACCGGCTGGCCACCGGTTGACCCTTGAAAACTGTGGAAAGAACGAAGAAAGGCGCCAGTGAACCGTAGAAGAAACTCATGGGCCAGTTCAAACGTTGACCATGCTGAGAATTTTCAACAAAAGTTCCACCTCTCTTGCAAAAAATCTGTTGAAAACGTAGAAATTGGAGTTGAACATAGGAGAGTAAAGCTATTTAGCATGTGAGATTGGTTCAATCATGAGGTATCTCAAGATTTCATCGGTGATCATCATCTTCCCCTTCGAGATTGCCACAAATGGGGGTATCTGGGCATCCTGGTTAAGAAAAACAATGCCCAAATGGTCAGCTGTTGTTTCAAATTTTGTTTGCCATCATTAACGCCCTGCCACCTGATTCTGAGCCATATCAACAATGATGGCCAAACAATGATATTCCCAGATGCTCCATGTATGGAATATGTACCAACATTTGCCACAAAATCACCCAGTTTTGTAGGTACATATGCCAGCACCATGGTTCGCATCGCATCTGGGATTAACCACCAAGAAGTCCTTTTTGGAACCTCCAAATAGATGAAAGAATTTTCGCTGATGATTTCAAGATTTCCATTTGTTGAACCCAATGGATGGCAATTCTTCATGTGTCGATCCGCTTGAGCTGGTCCGAAATCATATGTTTCTGATGCCAAAATCCCGAAACATAAAGAATCATAGAGGTTTCCTACCCCAAAAGATCGGTTTCTAATACCAAAGGAATCCAACACACACACACATATATATATATATCTATCTATCATATATATATATACAGGGTTCCTGTCGGTTTTCCCTCAACCACTCCTGAAAACATGGCAACAATTTGATCTTTCTTTCTCCGGTTCACTGATCGTTCACGGTATTATCGCAGAAATCCGGGGCAACTATAGATGAGTTATGACCTGGAAAGTAGGGGCTGTGCATGTTGGAGGTATGAACCCACATGATTTTTCAACATTGAAACATCGGAAATCATGCCGTTTATGGTGGTAAACCCTGAACATAGTGTTTCCAAGTCTGGGAACATGGGATTTAACATAGGGATATTGCCTCACTTTATGTATGATCACTGCCAATCTTAGATACCCTGCAAAAAATTAAATTCTTTGCTGGTTAGCAAATATTCCCATTAATACCAAAAGACTAAAGGATTAAAGTATCCATGTAAGATTGACCTAGTGATTTAGCCCATAAAAATTGCGATGTTCCTTACTTTCCATAGCTAAAAAGTATAATAAGTGAGTGATGCTTGATCACTGGCTTTTTTCCATGGTAAGTCATTATGTTCCTGGTAAGTCATTATGTTCATGGTAAGTCATTATGTTCATGGTTACAATTTGGGCAACCGAAGAAGCTGGGTTGGGGGGGAAGCGGGGTCTAGGGATGATTTCCGCCGGATTGGGCGGAGATTCGGCGGAAATGGGCAGCAGCTTGCGAACCACCTGGCCACAAGGGTTGCTGCTCTTCAACTGCAAACAAAATCCAACACATGAATTTTGAAACGACGTCTTTCTGGACATGAAATAATTCCGTGCGTTTTGCATGAAGAATTCTGAAGCCTTCAGCTTTTCTTATTTTGCAAATTGCAATGAGTTCAAGAAACTGGTTTTCAAAATGTTCTGGCATTTGTTTCTTGA
>Ga0126342_10002118_pt1 | contig 30137 bp, 22 predicted proteins | sample Cyp1metagenome_FD_92528 | JGI IMG/M metagenome (GOLD analysis project Ga0126342, IMG submission 92528) | Coral microbial communities from Lord Howe Island, Old Settlement Bay, Australia - Cyphastrea 1 metagenome | ecosystem: Host-associated > Invertebrates > Cnidaria > Coral ...
CTGGAAGGAATTGTCTTGCCGAGTTGTCTTCAGAACTTGGAATTTGGCCAGGAATTCAATCAAAGCCTGGAAGGAGTAATCCTGCCAAGCGGTCTTCACAGCTTGACGTTTGGCAATGAGTTTGAGCAGAGCATGAAAGGAGTCACTTTGCCAAGTGGTCTTGAGAGCTTGACATTCGGCGCTCGTTGTAACCTCAATCTGGAAGGTCTGACATTACCCAGTGGTCTCAAGAGTTTCTTGTGCCAGGGCATATTGGTGAGCAGCTTGTGATGGTCAAGAAGGCATCACAGCACGGGTCCGACAACTGCTGTGCTGAGTTGAATGCTTGTGTGTAGGAGGCCAAAAAACTGGATTTCACATGTGTCCGAAATACCCTAAAGTATCCTAAAGTCCCTTTATACGGAAAATGATCATAAACCATTGAATAATTGGATTTTGAGGTACCTTACCGGTATTTTCAGAACCCATATTAGGTTATGAACCACCTGCGAGTCCTTGCCTGCACATTTCACCTAGGTCGAGTTACACCAGTTGTTCTTGGCAGTTTTTGCGCTGTGAATTCCCATGGTGCAAGAAGTTTCAACCCCAAATGGCATGATTTCATTCGCATAGGTTTGGAGAACACACGCAATGAACGGTAGATTGCAAGCTCTATAAAACTTAGACAGGGGTTGGTGTTCTTTTGGTCGCTAAATGGGGATCACCTAAATTTAAATTTGACCAGATGATTGTTGGATGGTGCTGGTGACACAGCAATGTTTCGCATATGACAGCCATCAACCTCGACTTGTTTTTGTGTCAATGCCAAAATAGGGTTTAGCAGTGTGCCCCGATAAAAATGTGTGGCATTTCAGGGGTTCTTGTGGATTTGCCCAAACAAGCCGACTCAATGAGCTTAGTGATTACCCTCTGGTAAACTATAACATAACTATGGAACATCACCATTCTTAATGGGAAAATCCACTATAAATGGCCATTTTCAATAGCTATGTTAGTTTACTAGATGGTATACATGACTATACTATATGCAGTAGCTTATCTGGCTGTGTTTCAAGGCCATTTTAACGGTTCAGCGCCGCAGTTTTAGGCTTAAATAACGATCTTCAAGGCATTTCAAGGCCATACACAACTTAATATCACTTGATAATATAACTCAAATTCCTTGATATCACTTGTGGTATATTATGTATATATATATATGTATACATATATATATATATATATATATATACATATATATATATGTTAATATTCTTAACGGTTCTTATATCGCTTATGCAACTCATATCGTTTATACAACTTATGAGTTAAGATGTGAAGCGGCCAAGTTACTTCCAGGACCTTGGCATTGTATCTCTTTGGGCAGCTGAGCATCTCATTGGTGCCAGTTCCCTGGTGTGGAAAAGCGGTGGAATGTTTGCATGAAAAACGGTGAGATATAGCAAATATACACTTTTGATCCAAGACATCAAACGAAAGATCTTGGAATATGAGGTAATTACCAAACATAAAGGATTAATGTTGATTTCAGCATGAAACTTCACCCGCAAACGTAGGGGATAAACTACCCGCAAACATAGGGGATTAACCAGCATCAAAGATGCGGATTTAGTCCGCATGAGGATACAACTAACACAAATGGGGATGCAATGGGATATCAAAAATCCTTGGGATATGACACGAATTAATCAACGCACATCGAGGTTTAAACGGGATGATACTGGAAAAAAAAATCTAAGTTTCCTGGAAACAAAAATCAAGGACCCTGGAAAAAATATAAATTTACTGGAAAAATAATTTAAGGTTCCCCTGATCCTTCGGTCCCCTGATCCTCTGGTCCCCTGGTCCTCTGGTCCCTTGATCCCCTGGTCCCGGTCCCTTGGTCCTGGTCCCTTACCCTCCTCATCCTTTGATCTCCGGAACTAACCCTATATGAGCCCGAAAGCAACCTTGAATAGGCCACAAACCAACCCTCAATAAAAACTAAACCAACCGTCCTACATAAACATCCCTAAAACGGACTGAAAGAAGCACCAAAAAAAACATCCGAACAACTCCAACTAAGCCCTAAAATGACACCTAAAAACCTGAACCAAAACTAATAAAACCTCAAAACACAATCAAACAAGCACCAACCAACCATAATTCGGCACTACATAAACAATAAAAAACACCAACACAACAAAATAATCCCAAATTAAATCTTAAAGAATGCAATCCAAATAAACAATCAGCAAAGCCCAAAGAAACCATAATATTAATCCCTAAACCAGCACTAAACAAACCCATGGACTACATAACAAAAGCCGAAATAGACTTTAAAACTACCCCTCAACAAAGTCTAAACCAACATTCAATAGATCCTAAAACAACCGAAAGAAGCACCAAACCAGCACAACTTTAAACCGACACCAAACAAACACCAAGCCAACCCCAAATCAACACTATAGCACAAGCCGAAGTAAACCTTAAAAGAAACCCTGAAAGAAACCTAAAGCAACCAAATCTAAACCGTAAAGCAATTAAAAAAGACACACGCCCAAACTAACCGTACAGGAAACCCAAAATCAAACAGAAATAATCCCCAATACACTCCCAATACATATACATAGGCAGCCTAAAAAATAAACATAACAATAACATGACGCAGCACTGGATTCTTTGGCGCTTCGCTCAGGATTTGATTTCCTTCGCAGCAGCAATCAGCGCCTGCGATGGCTCCTGGGACATCTGGGACACGTGCGGCGCGGCGCGGCTCTGGGATGATCTTCTAGATCTGGGGAAAATCCGTGGCCTCCTTGGTAAACCTCTACAAAAAACTATGGAAAATCACAATTTTTACCGGGTAAATCAGCTATTTCTATGGCCATTTTCAATAGCAAACTGTTAGTTTACCAGAGAGTATATATATATATATTTATTTATAGTTAGATAATAAGTTATATATATATACATTACATGTATTGATAAGAAGAAACATAGCAATCCATGGAAACATCTGATAAAACATTAAAAACACATTTATTAATATTCTAGTCTAGAAAAACATCAGAACAGACATATATTCATGTTATATCCGTGTTTTGAAGATCAATGACATTCAATGACCAACCACATCATCTAAAATGAAAAAAACCATCTGGGTATGGTATGATCTGCTATCGATATCAATTGTTAGAAATATTATATTCCCATCGAAACTTTCAAACACGGAGACAATCATGAATTGTACGTTTTTTTGTTGTCGGGATGACCATGATGAGCTCGGATGTGCACCCCATGAGTTGCGTATGTTTAAGAATCGAATCATCTATGTATGACAGGGCTCTATCATGCTCTATCCTGTTTGTACATGGATGAACACACCATGGCTACTGGAAACTACATGCAAACTTTGACGCACATCCAAGTAAGCACCAATGATCCCATCGCAACCTGGAATTAGCAAGTTGTGGCATGCCCCATGAGGACATCATGGCCATGTTCTGAAATAGATTCAAACACACCTGTGTTTTTTTCAAACAATCATATGTTATCAGATTTGGTATCGGTGGTTGATAATTCATGTTGATGTTGTGTTTTTCCCTCTTCGTTGTCAAGTGGTACGCTTTTAATTTTTGCAATTCCGCAGCAGCCCGAGGATTCCTCAGCTAGATTTGGTTGTGACCTTTCAAGGAACAGCTTCAGGTTTCCCCATTGATTTTGCCAACCGCAGATGACGTGTTCCTGTACATCATGTACTCCTTCCCTTTGATGAACCCAAGGAAAAATTTACAGTACCCAGTTTGTTCAATGGAACTCTGTCAATTTCAAGGATTCTAAATGAATCTAACAATTTATTATAATTTATTCACTGTTTCGCATTGTTGAGTATTTAATTACTATCCCATAGGATCCATGTATGCTACATATGGTAACATTTACCATCAATATACCCCCAATGTTAGCATATATACCATGGATCCTATGGGTATGGTATTTACCATGGTATTTACTATGCTGATCCTAAGCAAAAATCGAAGTTCCATTGCTGCCAAGGTGCCCACTGGAGCATCGCCCTGCAGCTGCTGGAGGATCTACAGAGAAGCTCTCAGCAGCCAGATGTGGTGTGCTGCACCGCTGCCATCAATGCATGTGAGAAAGGTGGGATTGACGGTGGCTGTCAACGGTGGAACATGGAAAACCATGAGAAAACCATAGGAAAACCAAAGGCCCTGGTTGCATTGATGATTACTGGTTGGTGGTTTGGAACCATGGAAATTTATGACTTTCCATATATTGGGAATGTCATCATCCCAATTGACTTTCATCTTTTTTCAGAGGGGTTGAAACCACCAACCAGTATATCATATAATCAGATATGTGGACGTTTCCTGGAATGGGGGTACCCCCAAATCATCTTTTTTTTTGAAAATAGAAACGGATTTTCCACGACAAACCGTCCATGTTTGGGGCTCCCCGATGACTTAGGAAACCTCCATATGTAGGGGTGGGGATTTTGGAAAGTGGGGTGTGAGCAGAGATATGGATAGATATGGAGATATAATTGGGGGTAATTACGTCATTGGGAGAGAATTGGGATATTTTATTGACATTATACATATAGATACAATATTATATATATATAATATTATATATATAATACTATATATATAATACTACATATATAATATTATAACATGATATGTTTGGGTGTGTCTTAAAACGGTGCATTTTTGTGGATCCACTTAAGCGGGAAAGGTCGCTTTCTTGAGGATGAACAAAAACCATTCGCTTTTCTTCCGCAGTCGTTTGACCAATTCCCATGTGGATGTGCTTGATACCCTGCTGTTAATATGTTTCATCATTGACAGCAATGCATCTTCATTTCTGTTGGGCAATAGTCCCGAAAAGCCCCAGCAAGTCTGAGTGTAACAGCAACACTTGCCAAATCAGTGGCCACATAGGTGTAATTTCACCAACATTACCCTCAAAAATTAAATTGGTAAATCCCGCAAGATACCAAACACCTGGAAGATACTATATCTTTTCCCTAAGAATTTCCCAGTCCATTGGTAAATCCATTGGTACCCTCTGGTAATTTAACATAGCTATTGAAAATGGCAATTTTTAATTGGTTTTCCTACTAAAAATGGTGATTTTCCATCGTTTTTTGTATGTTTACCAGAGGGTATCCATGAAATGACCATTGAAATATCCCTATGATATCCCATTAAATCCCATTAAATCACCATTTTCCCACCATTTTCCCATGATTTTCCCAAAGACCTGGAAGCTTCCAAAGGCCTGCAGTGGCCTTTGGCATTGCAATTGCTTCGTGCCATTGGGATGAACGACAAACCCAACGTGGTGGCCTATGGTGCAGCGATTAGCGCGTGCAGGAGAAGTGCGGTGGAACATATGGTTTAATAGTGTTTAATATGATTGCGATATGGTTTAACATCCTATATATCCTATAAATGGACGAGATACATCCCAATGATGAAATATGATGCAGGGTGGTACCCAGAAACCCGAGTGGCATTGGAGTTATAAAACAGCTTTCTCAGTATGGGACACCATGGCTTATCCCCAATAGAAATGTCATTTTGGGACAGCCCCGTTTTGCTGATATTGGTTATATCCAATGACTATGTGTATTCATTAAATATGTCGCATAAAATATCCACCTAAAATAATTGGCTAGTTCAATACACGCCACAACTTTGTGGGTCAATACCGTCAATACCTTTATTTTCTGGCTTTTCACAAACCCTTGAGTATATTGATGAGCTTGATATGGGTTAATCCCAATATTTTCCTGGGCAAATCCTAATTTTGACATATTTTGACCCATATTGTCATGTCCTATCCTTGGACTGGCGTGAACATGCTTTGAGCTGGATCTTCAAGATTTTGAACATCATAAAATTGACTAGACTATTTTATCCTTATATACTCCCACGTTTTTTTATTGACTTGACCACTCGCCGAATGTATTTTACCAGTTGCCCACGTCTATGATGTTTTACTGTGTATACAGTGTATATAATCAGTACTAGTGGCATAACCAACCAAATTACTCTTGTTGTAATTAATAGATAGCCTGTGGATTTCAATTAAGTCATTGTGTGACTAATCTCGATTGTAATTGATATAGTATAGACTAATATAGATAATCTTATTGTTTCCTTAATATCATGTTTTACTATTGTTGTAATTCTCATCTCTGTATAATCTATATACAGTCCATATACACGTTATATGCTGTCTACATCCTATATGCCAGATCTTATCTATATCCAATCTATATTCAATATCATTCAGAAACATAATCTATGTATATTCCATTTGGTCGCATTTTTCGACAGGAAGAGCTCGCAATGGCAGTGGTCCATTCACCTCCTGCGCCAGCTTCAGCGTGTGCAGCTGAAAGCGAACGTCGTGGCCTACAACGCCGCCATTGACGCCTGCCAGGACGATGGCGACATGATGGGCTTCTTGGGCATCATTCACTTAAACGGTGGGGAAAGTTATATTATGTTATAATGAATGTTATAAGTTATATGTCTCTTGGACACATACATTATAGATGAATATAGATAATTATATTATATGTTATATAATGTATAAATATCATATGATGAATCTCTACCAAACGGCCCACCATCACGTCATGGCCGAGGTTGTCATGGCCAGCGCCAGGAGAACTGGCGTCTCAGCTTGCAGTTGCTGGATGACATGGCTCTGATGGAGCTCCAGGAGCGCCAAGATGTTACACATTTTGGGGCGTGCTGGGTGATGAGTGAACACCATAAATCAATGTATATATATACAATATATATATATGTATACATCATATATATATATATATATATTGATATATATATATATGGGTATGGGTTAAACTTGGGTACCCCAATATAATTGGATGGTCAATACTAAACTAGACTAACATCTGTGGTCACCATCAGGCGGATCTCCTGAGCCACAGCAGTGCGCTGACGGTGGTCGTTTCGGCACCGTGGCGGTGGCCAAGAGCGTTGCAGATGATGCCGCAGCAAGGTGGGGCTGCGGAATCGAATTCTGATATTGTATGATATTGTAACTATGACGAAGTAGATTCATCTCTGGTTGGTGGTTTGGAACCTTTTGTATTTTCCCCAATAGTTGGGATGATGATCCAATCTGACTCCTTAATATTTTTCAGGGGGGTTGAAACCACCAATTAGTAAATATTGGTAAATGATATAGTATTGACAATAGTAAGATTGATATTAGGTATCATAGATCCCGTTAAAATTCCACAGAATGGAATGGGGATGTGGACGGTGGGAATGACGTGTGACGATTTTGGAGAAAATTGGAATATAATTTCTGATTATTGATGATAATTGGAGATTGGGGATTGGGGATATTGATTTGACATACTGTGGAGATATGTGAAGATTTTTTATTGGGATGTTTTTTTTTCGTGATATTTGGGGATTGGAAAATTTGGAAGAATGGATTGGTATCATCTACAAAATGATAGAATGGATTTATAGAATAGCGTTTTGGTACATGATACTAAATAGTATATCAAAGCGGCCTTGTTTGTTTTCCTAATATTGGTCGGTTTGCACAATATTTGTGGCGCTGTTGCAGATTGGGGGAATGGATTGGGATCATCATAAAGCGGAGATCTTCAGTTATCTCCAACGAAGATGGTGCTTTAACTAACAAGAATGGTGGTACATGGTGGATATGATAGGAATATACGGACTATACCCTCTGGTAATTTAACATAACTATGGAGAATCACCATTTTTCATGGGAAAATTCACTATACATGGTGATTTTCCATAGTTATGTTAGTTTACCAGAGGTTTCCATCATTTTTGTTGTTTAAATATATATAATGGTAGAAATTGGTGTGGTTAGCGCCATAATGTAGGGATTCAACCCGAAATTGTAGGGATACAATGATACTCTCGGGGTTTCACCAACGTATTAGAGATTAATATCATGGCCATGTGTAATATATGTTGATATGACAACAATCACTAAGAACCGATAATGTGTTAGAGCCAATACCAAACCTGTCATTAGGGGTTGTTTTTTTTTCCCCCCCGTATGGATGGCAATCTTGGGGTTTGTTCATTAAATAATGGGGGGTTTACCACATTAACGTGATACAATATCTCTCACTGCGCTGTGGGGGACACTTCAAGAGCGTACCTGGAAATTAAAACAGCGATGCTACCTTGCAAAAAAAGAAAAACAAAACATAGATTAACCAATAACGGGGATACCAGCAAACATACCAGCATTGGCTCTACCAGCAAACATACGGGAATGTGGCTGATGATGATGATGATGATGATGATGATATGATGATAGGAGAAAGAACGGTGCAGTACATGTCGACTTATGGGAGACTCCAGATGTATTGAGCATTCATGAGCCACATACAGCATTGGATGTCGAACAACTGAAGCCAATTTGATACCTGGAACTCTGCTATGACTATCTCACCATAGTGTTTTGTAGATGTGTGTCGTGCGGACCCAAAATGGATCCTTTTGTGGGTTCATGTTTAGGATTAGGATATGAACCATCCATTTTGCAGGCTCTGCCTTATTCTGTGACATTCCCGCTTTCACCAATAAGCCTTTGAGACCACACAACCACAATTAACTGCCAGCTCCCTCCAATACTCCAAGTTTGACCCATACCCATAGAGAAAGAGAGATGGATCACAGCCATACACAAATCCAATCAACACCTCCAAACCAAGGTTCACTTGGGTTCCAGGCATACTATTGCTTCCCTCGATATTGAATATGACCCTTTAAAACTCCTGCTTTGATATTGTATTTTTTTGAATTCACTTCTTGGGATGTATTTTCAATATTGGGGATGGGATTATACGCGTTGGTCCACCATTCAGGTTGATATATATATAATAATAATAATAATAATAGTAATAATAATAGTAATAATAATAATAATATATTATATAATATATTTCAACACCCAAATTTGATGGTTCATCATCCTTCTCCCAATTAACTTCCTACTTTGAGTGGTTAAAATCATTTATATAATTTCCCTGAGTTTCAGGTCCAAGCCCAATCATGATATTGTTGGTTATATATCGTATCCACTCAAAATCTATTTACATCCCATAAATTCTTCTGAAATCTCCCATATGGTTCTCCACCCCCTCATATCCTCTGATACTACTATTACTGGTTATCTCTCTCTCTATATATATATATTTATCCCATATAGATCTCTCATTTTGCAATCCATTATATCCTATTTTCATATCCCTTTTCTATCCTGTGATCTGAAGCTTCAGGCGACCCATTGTCCTGCAATCCTGTGATTCGTGCCTGTGGGCGAGCAGAATCGACGCTTGGATCCCACGGATGGCTGGGGAAAGCCGGCCCGGCCATGGGGAAAGCCTCGGGGAAAATGATCTACAAATGGTGGCTTGAAAAAACATCTTTGGCAATGGAAAATGGGTGTGTTCGAGATTTGTCTTTGGAACACCTTGTTGAATGAATTGACATTGATTTTGGAAAACTACACATCTCATCACATATCCCAATGAAAAACCTCAAAGTTGCACACCACATACCACCAATTGCCGGTCTCCGGACAGTACTTTGCAGTTGCAAAGAACGGCGACTTAAATAGGACCCTACAACTTTTCAAGAAGGAAGTCCAACATGTCCATGGCAGCACTTTTTTGGGTGAAGTGGAGGCAGCTTTTTTGTGCTTATATCCCATCCCATCTTATGGGGGCTTATTACCCTGGTTCTACCCACAAAATCAAGATCACCCCAACTGCACCACTGGGTTCGATTCCATGATCCCATGAACAAATCACTAAATAAATTCATATGAATCCCATGAAACTCCAGTAGACCATATTAAATCACCATTAAATCATCATAAAATCGCCATTAAATCACTAAATCACCATTAAATCAGTACGATATTCCCATTAAAATCACATCCTAATCCCCCCCTTTGGTACCGAGGTGGGCTCAAGGGCTTGAACTCCTGCATGCAATGCAGCCGAACGTGGCCAGCCGCTGGGACCGGATGGCGGATGGCGGATGCGAACCAAAAAATCGAGGGTTTACCCTCTGGTTATTTAACATAGCCATGGTATAGATGGCCCATAGAAATAGATGGTTTACCTATTGATAGCATGGTGATTTTCCATGGCAAACTGTTAGTCATAACCAGATGGTAACTGGGTGAAACCCAGGAAAAAGGTTAGGATGTAAGCAATTTGATCCATGAAAAGGTTGGGATTTCACGGCTTTGACGAATGACAACAGCCATGAACATTGAGATTTCGGCCACTGATTTTATGATTCAAGATGAAATCTACCATCAAAAGAGTTTCTGATGAGTTTGAATTTTAAGGGTTGATTCATCAGATCGTGAATGTTATCAGATATGGATAGATATGGTACTGAAAAAATGGTTTGGAACATGAATTTTATTTTTCCATATATTGGGAATCTCATCATCCCAACTGACGAACTCCATCATTTTTCAGAGGGGTAGGTTGAAACCACCAAGCAGTTTCTATATCTATGAATCAACCCAAAGGATGATTGATCTGTTGGGCTTGGGTGGCTCGACCAGCAACCTGACCAGCAACCTGACAATGATGACTGATGTTGGTGTTGTTTTTCCATAGGTTTTTCTAAGCCTCAATAACCAGCTGCTTTCCGCATTATCCCATATAATTCCATATAATCCCTATTACATCTCATACAATCCAGTAATATCCTAGCTGGTTGGTGGTTTGGAACATTTTCCATATATTGGGAATAGAAATCCAACTGACTAATATTTTTCAGAGGGGTTGAAACCACCAACCAGCTAGTATGTGTGTATTTCTGTTGGTTGATGTGTCACGAATTCCTTTTTCTTCTGTGAGCATCCACATTGCTGGATCCTTTTTCGAACAAGTGTGTTTTCTGAATGCTCCCAAATATACCTAAATCCCCCAAAACCATAGTTTCTAGGGGGTCTTTAATATTAGGGGGATAGGATTATTTATTAGCACAATTTTTAAATGCTGCCAGGTTTCGACTATCACACAACTTGCACTTGTTCGCCCAAATTCTTGCAAATCCCACCAAACTCTGTGAGTTCCATATAAATATGTCGGTTTTTGTAGGTATTTCATGGTGCCAGCACTAGCCCACACGTGATAGAAGGGCCATAGAAGGGCCCATCTTATACCAACTTATACCAAAAATGCAGGGGAATGATGATCGGGACTCATGGCACTTCCAATTGTCTTGTTTTTGATCCACAGTATGTCCATATGATTCACTTTGTGGGCAGCTAATGGATTGATTGAGCCAACAAACATTAGGATTACTGTAAGCAACAAGTGTGGATATCAATTGTTTCAACCATCAATGTTGCAATTTTATGGAGAATCTATGGGAACTTCACTAGAACTTCACCATGCACAGGCGTTGGTAGAGGAATATTCCCCAAAATGACCGGATTTTTTTTCAGAAGCAATTGTAGCTGTTGCAACCAGCTCAAAAGGCTAGATCCCTTCCTATTTGGACAACGTAGCTACCGTAGCACCATTTCTTGAGGTAGATCCCTCGGTGTTCAACTGGGTTGAGTCTCCATGCGGACGCCTTCCCTATTTTGTTGCCTGAAAGTGGATTCTTTCCTAAAAACCCGACACTTTGTTTGCTTAATTACATCATTGGGTAAACTATGGCAATACGATCCAAACTTATATTCGTGTTAAACCATATTATTTATGGCTTCAAGGAACCTTTTCTATGGATGATTTGGTTATTTTCTTGGTTGAAACCTACTTAGAGGATCATCCCAATCGTAAGTAGTTACCCTCTGGTAAACTAACATAACTATGGAAAATCACCATTGTTAATAGGTAAATCAACTATAAATGGGTGATTTTCCATAGTTATGTTAGTTTACCAGAGGGTAAATCATATTGATGGGATACCCCACGATTCTGACTTTCCAACCAGGCCTAGAGAAACTGACGATCCCTGGCTTGAAAATCCCGACAGATTTTCCAAAATTTCCCCTGGAGTTTCCCAGGTGATTTTATCATCAGCCACACTCATGGCCCGAAATGCCACTTATAAGATGTTATAAGTTATAAGTATACTTATAACTCCATTTATGGAATGTATAATCATTATAATCCCATTTATAACAAGTTATAGCTAATAAATGGCCATAACTGCAGGCTATGCTGCCCTGGAGACTGCTGGCGGCACAGCACTGCTGCGGCTGCTGAACGCCATGCAGCCGGAAGGGCTGGAAGCGGTGCGGCTGCTGAGGCAATGGGAGAATCACCAGTTTGTCCATGGGTAAATCAATCAAAATCTATGGAAATCATGAGGATATTCTGTGATACATATATGATATATATATATATATGTATGTATATGTATGTATGATATATGATACTTGTGTACAAGCAGTAATGTTTGGTTAACAATAACTTATAAGGGTTTTAATTAATCACTAAGTAGGGATGCAGTTGGTAAATGATGCTTCTTTTTAGTATTAATCATCCAATTTCACCTTTCTGAATGGGTCGAAGTCACCAGAAGGGGGTGAAGCCAAGGGGACCCCAGACGAACTTGTCCTTTCTTAGGATATCTTAGCATCCAAATTCACACAGAGCCTGCCATGAGTTGGAAAAGTACGACCCTCTGGTAAACTAAGATAACTATGGAAAATCACCATCTTCAATTGGTTTTATCAACTATAAATGGCCATTTTCAATAGCTATGTTAAATTACCAGAGGGTATCCACTAAACAGTACTGTCTCTTAAACCATCAGTAGGGGTTTAAATTACTTACCACAGTTGGGGGTTAACATCTCCCATCTTGTGGCAATTTTCAGGGTCTACGTAAAAACACGGTGGAAAAAAATGGGCTAAGCGCCTCATTTCCGAGGCATCGAATTTTCACACATAACCATAGGTTATCTGGAAACCCCACGGAGAAACTCAACCATGTTTGTTTCCCAAGGAAAGTGTATGTGTGTGTGTATATAGGCATGAAAAAATGTGATATAATTCATATGCGATGTATGATTTATGTGGTCATTTATTAAAAAAAAAACACATTCAACAGACACGTTAAATAGACAATCATACATTTTTTTGTGACATTACCTTGTTGGTGGTTTGGGAGATGAAATTTGTTTTTCCATTCAGTTAGGAATTTCATCATCCCAACTGACTTTCACTCCATCATTTTTCAGAGGGGTTGAAACATACCACCAACCAGTTTATATATCTACGAATCAACCATCATTGAATCAGTGTGTACCATCATCCCAAGGGATGATATTGATATTTGTTGGGTAGGTTGAAACCACCAACCAGTTAATAATGGGATTAATAATAGGATTAATAATAGGATTAATAATGGTTGATAATGGTTAATAGATTCTATTACCATTTGTTGTGATATTACGTTCGGTGGTATTTTGATGTTTATTTGTTGCCCCATCATGACAGCGGGCTGCACAGATGCTGCCGTATGGTTTTGAAGTCTTTGGGTCCCAGTGTCACCCTGAGCTTCTTGTGATTAGCGCGCATTGGCACTGTAAACCTTTGGGCTTCAACACGGGGTAAACCGAACTTTTGCCAAAGCTTACATGAAAAATGGACAAAGTTTTCTAGTTTTCTACCCTGGATCTTAGCTCATTTCATCATGATCTGTCCATTTAAAATGGACATTTTTTCAGGTGAAGTGTCTGAAATCACCCTCCAACTCCGTCACTGCAGGAATCCACAGCTGCGACAGCCGCGACAGCGCCGCGCAACAGCTGAACTTGGGGAGAAGTTGAAAAAGTTCTGCGACACCGGGGCTTCTCCAAGCAATTTACACACCAAGTAACTTATTCACAAGGCTGGAAAATAGATGAAAATAAAGATTATCAGTCTTTTGTGGCCTTACAAAGTTTGGGTCACAAATGCCGATGACGTCCAGTGTTCGCCCGGATTTTCTGGGGCGATTCATCAAGGATTCCGAAATTCAAACTTGGGTGGTTCAAACATCGCCTGCTAAGTTACGGACCCAAAGAAGTTGACGTCCAGGGAAGAAATATGTTGGGAACCTTATAAAAGAAGGTCACGCCATAGGCCAACATGCCAACATCTCTCAAAAGAGGCAATCAAACTGATTGTTTGCGAAGGACCATGTCCATATTCTCCAATCTAGATGCTTACAAGTCCTGAATATGAGAACTATACACTGATCTACATCTCTATGACTGCTTAGTACTGATCTAGATGAAAAGGTACTGATTCAGTTCCTATCAGTTACTATGTAACATGTTCCACCTTGGCAGTAACTGATAGTACTAAGATATATCATGATATATCATGTTTTCATGTTCAAAAAAGTTACCTAATAGTACTATACAATTATATAGTCATTATATAGTACTAAGGTACATTATTACTGTCATTCAAATACCTGGCAGCTACCAAGGTGATAGCTAACACCCAAAGTGGAATGTCGAATGTTTCTTTGGGGCCTGCGAGGCGAGATCGAAAGATGCTGGTGCAGCCGACGAGACTTAAGGGGCCGTTCTTTTTCCGGTCAAAAATGGCTTTCTCTACGTGAACAAAAGAAAACAAAAGAACATGGCTATTGAAAACATAGCTATTGAAAATGGCCCATTTATAGTCGATTTACCCATTGAAAATGGTGATTTCCCATGGCTATTGAAAACATAGCTATTGAAAATGGATGAACATGGCCCATTTATAGTGGATTTACCCATTGATAGCATGTTGGTTTCCCATGGTTATGGCCCAGTCTACCAGGGGGTAGCCCCTGGTTATTAACTCAGACCTATGGTATATAGATGACCCCTAGATTTCTAGACGATCAACATGATGATGACTACCGTAATGAATCATGCTGATTTCCCGATTTCGCGGCTCGCGGCTCGTTGAATCACCAGGAATCCCAGTCATATACCCTGTCGTAAACATAGAAAATGATGTGGACAAGCCACCATAGACCATGAATGATTCGATCATATTCTGAACGGGAAAACATGGGTATGCCACTTATTTTTTTGTATGTGTTGCCTTAGGGTAATAGATAAATTGCTATCCATGTACAGTTAATTTCCAAAAATTGGTGGTTTCAAGCATTTTTTATTTTCCATAATATGTGGGATAGTCCTTCCCATTGACTAATATTTTTCAAGATGGCTAAAACCACCAACCAGTTTTTATGATATGATTCCCTGAACTTCATGAAACATATTTCTTTGGGTGATAGAACCATCAGGTCTCCAGAGAACATCAGACAACCAAACATCATGGTTGATGAATTATGATAACCCAGTCATATGAATTAAACAGAAGATTTGGGTATCATATTTCATGAACCATCAAATAGTCATTGGCAATTACATAGCCATCAAACAGTGGAAACTGAAGTGCCCAATCAGATTTCCATACATTTACATTCTCCAGAGTCTCAAATGCCAGGTCAGCGAGAGGCAGCTTCCGTGCAGAAATACCTTGAGTGGGAACTTCCAATTGGGATCCATTGGGGCTTAATGAAACAGTAGATTTCCCACTGTTTTAAGAAGGATGGTAAGATATTAATGATATTCCATGATATTATTGTCTTGAAAATTTTGGTGGCTTGCTATACCATCAACCATCATTAACCATGTGATTATCTCTTTTTGTTGCTTGATTATTGGATCCCCAAGTTAACTATCAATATCAATGTTAACTAGCCTACTTCTTTCAGTCTTTTGACGCCGTTTTTCCTCTGTTTTTTCCCACTGGAACGCAGCGGAAAAATTCCTGGGAGGCAGATGGTGAAATCACTCCTGACACGCAGGCCGTCTCAGCCGGGTACGTTTGCCTCGGGTTGGGAAGAGTCCAGGGCATCCAATCATTCAGACATGATTGCATAATATTGCATACCGATACGCGAAAAAATACGTGTTGATAATGTCGTCTGAAATTCCATGATATACTGTAGATTGATATAGTATGTTTGTATAGGCATCTGACAGCATTAAGTGTAGATCTATTACGGATATACAGTATTATGTATGATTCATCTCGTTAGATATCTTGAGATGCCTTTGGATATCAACACTAATTATCATCCACAGCTCAACACGATGTTTTCCGTGAGTCAGACTGTATGATTATGTATGATTATGTGTCTTTCGGAAGTTTCAGCATCAGTGAGACAACATTTACCCTCTGGTAATTTAACATAGCTATTGAAAATGGCCATGTATAGCTGATTTACCTACTAAAAATTGTGGTTTTCCATGGCTATGTTAGTTTACCAGAGGGTACTGTAGTTGAATCAATAGTTTTTAACCTATGAAGCACTGCCGCACTGCGGTTGATCTGTGACAGGAAGTGAAGAAAGCACAAATCGAAGCCAGAAAACGGAAGGCGGGAAGCCACGGGAATGGCTCGATGTGTGGCAAAAGATCACGAAAATATCGCCGCTGTTGTGAATCCCCTTCATGTTGATATATAGAACCCCTTAAGACTACCCTCTGGTAGTTTAACATAGCTATTGAAAATCACCATTTATAGTGAATTTTCCCATGAAAAATGGTGATTTTCTATAGTTATGTAACAAATTACCAGAGGGTATCATTTACCCAAAATTGGAGAAATCAAACCTGTCTTCTGAACGGTTCTACATCAAATTGACCACCGTTTCCTGTCAAGTCAAGCCCCTGGTCTGGTACCATGTTGTTCCATGGATGCCTCTTGGTGTTCATGAAGACTGGAGGATGGAAGGTACAGGCAACTTCTTGACCAAAATGAAGCAAAGTTGTACCCCTTGTGAACTAACATAGCTATTGAAAATTGCCATTGATAGTTGATGTTTCCTTTAAAAATGGTGATTTTCCATAGTTATGTTAGTTTACCAGAGGGTATTTTTGGAGAAATCCCAATTTTATGAACGCCTCATATCGCCTATCATGGCCTATCATGCTAATATTCTATCTGAGAAGGTGTAATGACTTCCAAGGCGCTGCTAGAACGCATTAGCAGGTTGTTTCGGGGTCGGCTGGTTGAGCGAATGAGGATTATCTCTAAGGCCAGAGGTAGGTTTCTCATCTCATCTGAGATGGCACCGCCTCAGCAAAAAATCAACCACGGGCTTGAAGGATAGAACTTCTCCTGAAAATGGCCTTATTTTGAGCTCTAGTCACTGCTGGTTTTCAAACGTGGCTTGCTGGAAAATAATCCATTGGGTTCGATGATTTTCTGAACGAAACCTCCATTGAGTAACCGGGGATTTCCCAGCTTTGAAAAGCCGGAGAGGGGTTTATCCCATGATATTTTCCCATCTGGTTGGTGGTGACTGGAACCATGGAATTTTGAATGACTTTCCTATAAAATATGTGGAATTTCATCATCCCAATATCCCAACTGACTTTCACTCATAGATTTTCCAGAGTAGGTTGAAACCACCAAGCAGGATCAATAATGGGATTAATAATGGTTAATAGATATACCCATGATATACCCATGATATTTTCCCATGATATTTTCCCATGCTATTCCCATTGTATCTCCATTTTGGTTCGTGAAATCACCGACGAGCTGCCGCTAGGCGCAGACTGGGCGGGACGGCCCGGACGGCCCGGGGCCGAAAGCGAAGGCCTCCATGGGTGGAAGCGGAAGTGGATATGTTATACCAATGTTATACAATGTAATACCCACAAAATGGTCATGACTCATTATATAATATGTAATATGTAATATGTAATATATATATATATATATATGTCATTGTCATTTTAATCCATGTGTGACATAATATATTAAATCATACTATCCAGTGCTTAGGGTGAGCGGTTCGGGGCTATGGTTATCTATAGTTTCTATTGAATTTGGAGCCAGTTCGAGCTACCAGAAGCCATATACCTATCAGTGCAGGTCCGCAAGACGCCGGCTGCGAAGGCCTCTGCCGGCCGATGGATCTGGAAATCGTCATGAAATCGTGGATTTAGCGAAAATTGTCAGGAACAAAATGCGAAGAAGAAGAAGAAAAAAAAATAATAATAAGAAGAAGATAATACTTATTATGATTGATGAATGATGGTTGATGATTGATGATAGATTGTTGATTGTTGATTGTTGATTGTTGATTGTTGACTGTTGATTGTTGATGATGATGTTGATGATGATGAGGATGATAGTGTGTTTGTCTGAGAATTGGGTATACCCAAAAGACAACACACTTGATGGTGTTTTTGTGCTGATATACCATCACATGTTGTGGTTGTTCGCTAAATTGTCAGACAACCCAAATGATGACAGCAGCTAGCCACTGTACCAGCCTTCCTTTCCTCAACGGCCAAAATTGATCTCGTGGTGACCACATTTTTTTCTTCTAATTATGGGACAGCTATGGGAAGTCGTCCAAAGCATATTCAAACTACATAACTACTCAAACTTTCGGATGTGAGACCTAGTGCAACTAGTGGAAAACTCTGGAAATCCATTCCATAAACCTTTCCAATCCCCGTATTTCAAGGTCAAAGCAATGGTTGCTCCAATTTCTCCCTCACCCAACACAGCGATGTTGAGTATTGCTTCTGAAATATCATTTTTCAGCTGGTTGGTGGTCTGGAACATGTTTTTTTTTTTCCATTCAGTTGGGAATTTCATCATCCCAACTGACGACCTCATATTTTTCAGAGGGGTAGGTCAACCACCAACCAGTATCATTTTTCAGTGTTGCTTCAAATCCAAATTTTGGGGAGGTAAAACATCATTTTGCTTGGTGAAAACAACAATTTCTGTGGTTTCAACCCATCCCCCTAAGAGATGACCCCAACAATCTTCAGAGGCTGCAGTCATGGGCCTGGATACCTTCTTCAGGCGAGCAGCTGGAAGCTGGAAGAAGTTGCTATAGCTACGATACGAATGGAAGGTGGAACTGCATAGTTCCTACGTAACTTTAAAGGAATACCGTATACATATTATTCAGTAATTGATCATATATCGATGTTTGATATTGTGTAACTTTGGTTTGTATTACAACATTTTTTTACTCTACCAAAATATAGTATAATATCATGTAATACCTATGACATGTGCATCAGTTTCTATCCACACAAACTAGAGATCATGATACTGTCAAGATCGTTCAAGGGACATTGTCCATGGTCATTTGTTTGAGACAGGTGCTGCATACCCTTTATTTGTTGTACCATGTTTGTGCTGCCCACACTTAAATAGCAAGAACTTGCGTGGAAGCTGCACACAGTTCTGAACATCAGACCATCACTGTGTGGCTAACTCTGATCTTGATACATCATGTGAGCCGACAGCATTTCAATGGGAATTTCAGGATCCTAAAATGGAGGTACTGTACCATATTTTGGGCCATATTTTGTGGGGATATTCTCTTACATAGGCCTTATACAGGCCTTACATATGGTAGGTACCTCCAATTTAGGTTCCTGAAATTCCCATTGAGCATTTTCCAGCATTTTCTGCAAACATCAGGATGGCCAGAATTGGAACATGGTGCCCATGGGAAAATCCTCATGAGGCGAATCGATGCCGGCGCTTGATGAACATTGGCTTCCAAGGCCAAGACGTCAAGTAGTGGCGGATGTAGGACGCGCAGGGCGGTGGTCATTTTATGAGATGTTTTTTTGGTTGGTGTGGAAGAGCCATGCCTATTTGGTTGAGGTTTACAACTTTAAAAATGTCCCAGTCGAAATAGTGAGTTTTCCCATGAAAAATGGAAAAATTGTGATTTTCCATCGTTTTTTTTTAACGTTTACCAGGCCGGGTATAATCTTCCAGAGCCCTGTTGGAGGTAGAACTCCGAATGGTTTTTGGGCAACGGATTGCAGCACCAAAATCTTCCCCAGAAACGACTGCAGCAGTCGTGGCGTTGAGTACTGCAAAGTCTCAATATTTTAGGACGCTACCTGCTATCAATGGGAATTTCATGATCCTAAAATGGAGGTACGTTAGTACCATATAAGGCCATATTTTCTGGGATATTCCCTTACATAGGCCTTATATAGGCCTTATATAGGCCTTATATATGGTAGGTACCTCCAATTTAGGATCCTGAAATGGCCAGTGATACTAGTTGGTTGGTTGATAGGGTATCCGCGGCCTTTGGAGACAAACTACAGGGCTACTACTTGTCATATATAATCATAATCATTACATGCCTTAAAAAATGCGACCAATGAAACAAACGAGGGCCAAACCTTTCTTGATCAGGAATTTCCATGAATTTCCATCATTCCATGACCATTTCACCACTGCCTGCACCATTTGGACAGACTTCTGAGGTGAGACACTGGTGTGCTCCAGTGTTGGGGAAGGCTGCTGGGGATCACAGCCATCGATCGGTCACCGAAAAAAAGTCACGATGCGCGAAACGCGAAACGCGGTGCGAAACGGGACGGCTGGTGGGTCCCCATGTGACAAATGGTGGAAAAAAAGACTGGCAGATGGGTGGAAAAAGGTGGTCGAAGTTAAAGACACACCACTGATATATTGATCATTGATTCATTGAGATTCATTGAATCTCAGCAAATGATCTCATGTTTTTTCGCATTTTGCCAACTTCTCCAGATTTCTCAAACGCTGAGAAACAAACATGTAGGTATGGTAAGCCATTCCACCCCATGGCAACCCCGTTGACGGCTCAAGTCATGGCAATGCGCAACGCCCATGGCGGATGGCACTGCGGCCATTGAGAGGTGTTGCAAACGTCTGCAGCCACCTAGCGAAATACCTTTCATGAGATGCCCAGATGCGAACCATGGTCCAATGGTGCTGGAATATTGACCTACAAAACTGGGCCATTTTTGTTTTTTTTTTTATGTAGTTAAATATTCCATTTTTATTGTCCATATTTTGTCCATATATTGAGCATCTGGGATGGATGAACCAACGATTTCTGACATGACCTACGAAGCTTGGGGCATGTTGGGCCTACTTCATCGAGAAAAAGTGACAATTAGACTCGATGAGTGTGGGTTTACCATCTGGTTATTTAACATAGCCATGGTATAGATGGCCCATTTATAGATGGTTTACCTAGTTATTTTAGTTTACCAGATGGTAAGTGGTAAAACTAGGGTAGATGACCAGAAATGACCTGCATGTGGCGTAAGCAGCTTGAGCAGCCACATCCAGTGTCTGAACGGCGCAGAGGGACCCATTTCGCTTCAAAACTTAGATGGAAACACTTGGCGACGGCAATGTCAGGCAGATCAACAACAAATGACATGTAGAGGTGCAACGTCAGGTGCCATAAAAAGATGACGGGTTGGTGAATCAGAATCCAACCTATGGAGTAAAGTCACTTCGCCATGGGGCCACCAATGGCTGAAATTTTCATGGCCATGAGGTCTGAAACTGAGGTATCAGTACCCGAGATGGGTACCCAAAGCCAGTAGGTTTGTAGGGAATCTAGCTAGGAGTCATGAGTCTACATCAGTTGCTGATGCAAGATTCATGCCCCTCAACTAATGAATTATGGTGAATTTCAGTTGTGGCAGTGAGTCTTGGTGAATTTGACTTGCATCATTCAAATTTCATCATTTGATATCATTCGATTGATGTTGATTATGCTTTCTGTACTTCACCGCCATTTAATACCATTTATATACTTAAACCATGTACTAGTCAAATAAACAGGTAGAACATAGCAGAACCACTAGTCTAATGTTTCAACATTAAATCTATTCCAATAGTTTCATACCTTACTACTATACATATATATTATATATATGTATATATATAATATGTATATATATACATGTATGTATATATATATGATATATATATATATATATAATATATATAATATATACATATATCAAATCATGAGTACCCACCATTTCCATCCATTTCCCACATCACTCACCACATCAGGTGGCAAGAGGCCCTGCAGCTCCTCCGCCCCGTGGGTTTCGCGGCCGCCAAGCAGCGCAGCCGGGTGAATCGCGTCATCTCCTGCTGCGGCCGAAGCAAGGCGTGGCGAACGGCGCTGCAGCTGCTGGGGGAACTGAGACTTGGACGGATGAGGTCCATGGGATGAGGGACATGGCTATGGATCAATACCTATTAATACCATTTTTAGTGGGATGAACATCCATTTACCAGCTATTTTGATGTTCACCAGGGGTACAAGGTTTTGACACACTGCCACATAGATGTCCTTTTCCCATGGCTAACAATTAACCTGGTTGGTTAATGGGTTAATGATGGTTAATGATTAATGGGTTAATGATGGTTAATGATGGTTGATTAAGAATGGGATTAATAATGGGATCAATAATGGGATTATATATCTGGTTGGTGGTGACTGGAACCATGGAATTTTGAATGACTTTCCATAATATTTGGGAATTTCATCATCCCAACTGACGAAGTCCATCATTTTTCAGAGGGGTAGGTCAACCGCCATCTTGAATCATATATAGGATAATCCTTCCAGTTGACGAACTCATATTTTTCATAAGATGGTTATTGCACCACCAACCAGAAAGGGCTGCAACGCTGTGCAACGTTTGTAAGATGCATGGCTTGGAAAATGCCAGGTATCTATATAGGTGTTCATTAAATTTCATTGTTCATTGGTTTTGCTGATCAAACGGGGCCCCTGCAGATTGCTGCATTTTTCTGTGTTTTTTTTTTTCCGCTCTTGTCCCAAAGCTTTCACATGGAACTCATGGCTATCCATTTCCAACAGAGATATCATGGCAGGTCCAAGGAACAGTTGCCGATGGCACCGTTTTGTCGTTGCCAATGGTATTCTGTGGATTTTTTCCGAGAAAAATACCCTCTGGTAAACTAACATAGCTATTGAAAATGACCATTTATAGTGGATTTTCCCATTGAAAATGGTGATTTTCCATAGTTATGTTAGTTTACCAGAGGGTAGGCTCTGGCACTTGTTCACAGGTGTGGAAGATAGCCCATTTACAGAGAATTCACCTATTTGAACTGGTGATTTTAGATAGCTATGTCAGCTATGTCCCATTGCGTAGCTACAAGAAAAATCCGCTGCAGAAGATAACCCAAGGGGCAGCAATGCAGATCTCTACAGCTTTGGAGCCGCCTTGGCAGCTTGCGAGAAGCTCGGCAGTGATGTTTCAGCTATTGCCCCAGATAAAAAGGTTAAACATATTCTGACAATGCCAATGAGTTAATATATGTTAATATGGTTACAGTAATTAATGGAGTTTTTTCTAACCATCATGGTGAATTCTTGGTGAGCCATTTGCAAGTCTGTGAGTGAAGACTCACGTGACTATACTATATATTTACTATATTACAATTGATATCCACCATTGTTGTGGTAAGGATATGTTGTGCCGGTGTTTACCCCGTACATCCTTGCAGCTGAACGTGTGTTGTGTCTGTCCACATCCAAGCGTTGTGAATCATAGCTGGCTTCGGGTTCAATCCCCAGTGATTGCTAGCCAGTATTTTACCGGTCACAACTTCATATGCCATTAATGATGGTTAATGATGGTTAATGATGGTTGATTAAGAATGGGATTAATAATGGGATCAATAATGGGATTATCTGGTTGGTGGTGACTGGAACCATGGAATTTTGAATGACTTTCCATAATATTTGGGAATTTCATCATCCCAACTGACGAACTCATATTTTTCAGAGGGGTAGGCCAACCACTAACCAGTTATTCATTAACTCCCTATGAAGCATCTGAATCCCAGCAGCCTCCATCTCCATCCTAGCGGAAAATCATCATCAGATGTGTCATGACTGGGAATTCCACTCTAAAATCGACACTTTCTTGGAGGTTTGAATGGGAAAATCATGGAAAATCAGAAAATCATCCACTTGGTACTCTAGTTTGTCAGTCAAATATCCCATTTTTTTTTTACTGGTCGACCAATCGCCAGCTTGACAATCAAACATGGCAATGAAACCTCCATGGCTTGTTCGGGGATGTCCCAACTAGCCATGTTTGATCACCACCCCCAACGTATCCCCATCCTACCACCATGTTTGATGGTGAAATCCCAATTGCAAAAAAAACATGAAATCCCCTATGAAATCCCCTATGAAATCACCATAAATGACAGTAAGACCACTAATAATTGGTCAAACAAAAATGGATAGCCATGATAAATCACAGTGAAATCACCATTAGTTAAAGGCTCGCCATATCCCCAACGACTTCCAGCCGCGACACTAGAGGGATGGTCGGGTGGTCAGGAAGTCGTTGCAGTGGCCATGCGCCTTAGCCTTGCTGCAGCAACTTTCTGACAGCTCCTGGCAAGGCGGAGCTATGCGGAACTGGGTGTTGTGATGATCGGATGTTTCCTGGTAGGTGGTGACTGGAACCATGGAATTTTGAATGACTTTCCATAATATTTGGGAATTTCATGGAATTTCATCATCCCAACTGACGAACTCCATCATTTTTCAGAGGGTTCAAACCGCCAACCAGTTTCCTATTTTTAGGTGCAAAAAATATATTGCTGGATGGTTTATTTCATGGGAAATCCGTTTGGAACATGGAGGACTGGGGGGATTGTCGTGACAAAACGGAAACCTCCATATCAAGCGATTTTAAGATCAAGAAAATCCGGGATTCTCCATGGGATTTGATTTGATGGGATGAGTTATCCACGAATATCCATGAAAAAGTTGGACTTATCCAGGAAACCAGGGATTTGTGAACAGAAATATAGGACAAAACATGGGATTTGATGGGATTTAGAACCAAATTTCTTATCTGAGCGCATCTGAAAATGGCGGGCAAACCCGCAAAGTCGATCAACATTGCAGGATAGGGACAATTAATTATGATTCACCAGTGGAGTTCGGGGTAGCCTACTTTCAGTCCCCGTTTCTTTTGAGAGTTGTCTCTGTTTGTTTCTTGGGCGTTAATTATTTGTTTCCTTTGCCAAGGTTTGCTTAATCTTCGTTTTTTTTGGAGGAAGAGGACTCCAACATGTCCAAACCGCCGGGGTGGAACCATCCAAGCGGCAGGAGACGTGGTGCTTTACAGCAGTGCAATCAATGCATGCGGCAAAGCAGAGAATTGGCCAGGTGCTCTGGCCCTGTTTCTCGGCAAAAAGTGGTGCTATTTGCAAGTTCTTAGGATGCTGGATGTCCAAATTTTGTTTGGTTTCCGTACTTGTCTTGGGAGCTTTGCTCAAAAATCCGCTAGAACTGAAGCCAGCCCAAGTTGTCCATTTCTAAGAGAAATTTCAGAAGGAATCACCACATCTAAGTGAGACCTCAAAATTCACTTGATGTGAAACCTGGTTTCATTATAATTACATGAGAAAGACCTCTTTCAACACGTGGGACCTCCAATTTCTTAAGATGTACCGCTAGCAATCTAAGGCAGTGCAAACTTCTCATTTCTGTCGATGAAAAATTCACATCGCTCATCATTTCTGTATATTTCTGCATGATTTTCCCGTTCAACGACTGGCAAGGTTTCAGGAGCTTCAAAACGGCAGTGTCCAAGCGGAGCCTGAGGGCTGTGCATAGCGGCAGGGTGGGACCATTGGGACATCATTAAGATGTCAGCTTGGTTAGCTGGTAAACATGCAATCAGCTATTGAAAATGGCCATAGAAATAGTTGATTTTCTCATTAAAAATTGTGATTTTCCCGTAGTTATGTACTGTAAACGTTTACCAGAGGGGTTGACTAGTAGAAAACCTTTTTTGATGAAGATGATGCTGTATATGAAGATGATGCCGTATTCCGACAAAAGACTTTCGTTACACTATAGATACTATAGATATGATTTTCGTATTTTCATGATTTCAGGCGAGGTCGGCAGTCTGATTTTCTTTTTAATGGTTTTCCGGTGAAGGTGAGGAAGTTTGTTGGGCGACTCCTCGAGCAAAGCGGTGAACACAGAACCAAGAAGTGCCTGTAGGCACCATGTAGCCGTACCATGCCGTATAGATGGGACGACCCCCAGAAAACCGGTTTTCGACCAAATTACTGTACATAGATGTGGAAAACATGCAGCATGCGGATCATTTTTTGTACGGGAAACCATGAACTGTCATGAACTCTCCATATCTTTTTGTAAGACAACCAGCCAGCGTTCTGACTAGCCCGTTGAAAAAAAGGGCTGGTCATTCTAGGATCTCATCCTTTACAACAGCGTCATCACTTCGGCAGAGAAGGGTAGCTCGGTCGCCGAAGGGCCGAAGGGATTGGATTACTGTCATGTTGTGTATGACATTTGCACATGGATAGATTTGAAATTATTTGGATATGTTTGGTATGTGTTCAAGTTGAAAGTCGTAAGAGGTTTTGTTAAAACTACGTACAAAGAGTTTTCGACTCCTATGTTTCCAATTTTCTCTCAATGGCTGGAGTTCCATTTAGTTTCTCTTTCTTGATACCTGGACCACCTTAAAAAACATAATTCTGTTTCACGGGAACCACTTTCAAGACAGCCATTGAATCAAAGTGAAACAATCGTGCCATGAAAATTTAACTGCAGATGCATTCAAGATCATTCAAGACAGTATTTCAATATATTTCAATTGTTTCCTGGCCGCAGAACCTAAAACGCTCCCCCCATCACCGGTCCCATCCCTGCCTGGCAATGGGCAACATCTATAAAATTTGTGGGTCGAAGTCACCAAACAAACTCCCCACCAAGCAATGGACTTAACTCATCTTAACTCACATGTTTCATGGGTGTTCGGGGTGTCGCAACCTCACCGGTCGCTTGACCTGTGGACAGGTTCGCAATGGCAGCTAGGACTGTCCTATCTCCAGGAGATCCAGAGGGACCTGCAGCCCAGCGTGGTGTCCATCAGCGCAGCCATGAGTGCCTGCGAAGGAGGTGAAGTCGTCCTGGTGAACCACCCAGAAAACATGAAATGAACGGAATGAATGGTGGCATGACCTGCCAATGTTGGAGTTTTCTCTTCCCATCGAACAACCACGTTGGACCGCAGGCAGCCAATGGCCGCGGTCCCTTCTGCTCTTCGGCCAGCTGCGCCAGCTGCGGCAACGGGTGGATGAAGTTGCCCTAGGGGCTGCCATCAGTGCGTGTGAGGAGGGAGGTTCTGGGATGATGTGGATCGGGCGAGGTGGGTAGGTCATGTGTAGGCTGGTAATATGTGGCAATCTAAATTAGCTATGCATAGCTATGCTGTTACAAAAACATCATATCTTGCAATGGGTGGGTCAACCATCCCCGTTTTGTGTTGGCATCGGATTGAAATGAGTGGAACATAGCGGGACTAGAGGCACAGACAGTGCAGAAACTTATTGTGCCATGACTGGTTGGTGGTTTGGAACCATGGAATTGTATGATTTCCCATATATTGGGAAGAATAATCCATATTTTTCCATATTTTTCCATATTTTTCCATATATTTGGAACATGTTTCTATATTTTGGAACTGACGAACTCCATCATTTTTCAGAGGGGTAGGTCAACCACCCAGCAGAAAATATGTGCCATGAGATTTTCCTACGGCAGCTCAGCCACAATGATGGGGCAATGTGGCGGTTTGGTCAGCTGTGCCCTCCAAAACTCACCTAACTCTGGTGAGTTTGGTACATGTTGGTTCAATGTTTTTCCTTGAATCCAGTACTGGCTGGTGGTTTGGAACCATGGAACTTTATGACTTTCCATCATCCCAAGTGACTTTCACTCCATGATTTTTCAGAGGGGTAGGTCAACCACCAACCAAATTAAATTTCATGAAGTCCCAATGACCTTTCACCACTTCCCCTACTGTCAGAAGGTCAATGGCGCTTAGCCGTGCATTACCTCTCAGTCTTTGCCACACCTCCATATGGAGCCTGGGAACGGAGGTTCAGCAGGTTGGATATGGTTGGATGCTGTGGTTCGCCCAGTGCATCCAGGAAGATAGATATTTCATGTATAGTTGTGGGTGAAAACTTCGTAACACTCAGAACAGGTTGGATATTTTGATATATTTTGCATGTGGACATAGCGAGGCAATCTATTCTGAGAGCATTTCTGTGTAAAATTGCTGCAGGGAAATGGGTGGCCTTGAGCGATCTTTTCGACCTATACGGTATAGGGAGGATTGAACTGCCAATGAAGCGTCAGACCCCGGCACATAGATGGAATTCGATGGAATTAGCCAAGGACATAGAAGAAAATTATATAATATAATTATACTATCTATGTCACCCGGGCAGTTACATGATATTCATCAAAACTCACCAATTTCATCATCAAAAAACCAGCCATGACACCATGAAGTTCACATATCCCCAGCCCATCGGGGTTTCCCAAGGATTAGTGATTTTGAATGCCGCCATCAGCGCATTGGCCCATGGTGGACGATGGCAGCAGGCGTGCCACCAACGAATTTCATGGTGAAGTTTGATGAGGATATACCCTCTGGTAAACTCACATAATGTGGATTAATGTGGTTAAAACAATGGTAAACTTACCCATAAAAATGGTGTGATTTTGGGGATGGTTTATGGCATTGTTTTGACCAGATAATGATGGAACATCATCATGTCATGTCATGTCAATAGATAGATCAACTATAAATGGGTTATCCATAGCTATGTTATTAGCCATGTTTAGTTGACTGCAGGGGAATCGGTACATGATGTGATTTTTCATGGGAATATCGTCGAAACTTGGGATATCAAACCCACCAAGACTGGGACTGAGTGGGATTTTCTGGGATGATAGCTATCTTTGGATGGATTGTAGCCATACACCCAGATCTTTCGTCTTGTTTGATGACCCGAAATGGTAATGACTGTTACATTTCGCTATTGAACATGGCCCAGTCGAAATTTCGTTGATTTACCCATGAATAGCATGGTGATGTTCCAGTTCGTTATTTAAACGTTTACCAGAGGCTACATGGAATTTACATGAACTCATCATATATTTCCCATATTTCCCACTATAGACGAGTCCACTTCTAGCAGGGTATCGTTTCAAACCAGGATCACTAGGATCGCTAGGATCGGCCATCCGTTTGGGCCCGGGTTATGGCAGGTGTTGTCCCATGTCATGGCAGGATCATGTCATGATCAACCATGTTTCCCTGGTGTTTTCATGGCTGATCTTGAGTGATTTCTGACAATTTCTTTGAGGTGCCCGAAATTCTTTTTTTGAATTCTGGTTACCCTCTGGTGAATCAACATAGGCTATGGAATGCTATGGACAATCACAAGAAATACCATCTTGAATAGCTAATTCATCGATCTAAATGGGTCATTTTCCATAGCAGCCTCTTAAATGTCCGCAGGGTACTAACCTGCCATCTTCATAGCCAACCTTTTAAATTCTAGCTTACCCATGATAGCCCCATGTTGCTGAAACATCCATGGTGAATTTCCTCAAAATCGGCCATCCCCAGGCCTTAGGCCTTTTGAGTGAAGCCGAGAAAGTGGATGTCATCACTTTCAACGCCACCATGAGGGCCTGTGAGGTGCACCGCTTTCTGTGCACCAAACACTTCCGGGATGATGGGATGGGAGAGCATGGGGAATCCACCACAACTAAATAGAGATGTTTCAGTGGAAAAAACATGGAAAAAATCATCTAGAAATAGAAGATGTTCCATTGCCATATTTTTTTTCGTACCGGAGGCTTTTTTTTGGATCTGGATTCTGGATATATATTGATGTTGCCATGGAGCCCTATGTGTTGGCTTAGTGCAAGGTAAACCTACCGGGTAGACCGATCACGGCCAAAATATCAAATTTCAGGGTTGAAGTTTCGGCTGGGGCCGTGGCCCCCACAGTACCTGATGCTATGCGTAACAAAACTGGTTGGTGGTGACTGGAACCATGGAATTTTGAATGATTTTCCATTCACTTGGTGGTGATGGAGGCGATCTGGAAATGGGATGGGGCTGCTGGGTGGGGAACTCAATCCAGGAAACGTAGTCATTCCAAGAAACGTACTCAATCTAATAAACGTACTCAATCCAAGAAACGCACTCAATCCAAGAAACGTACTCAATCCAAGAAACGTACTCAATCCAAGAAACGTTCTCAATCCAGGAAACGTTCTCAATCCAGGAAACGTACCCTCCGAGCTATGGACAGCAAACCTGTTGGGGGTTGTGCACCTTCTAAAA
>Ga0126342_10002119_pt1 | contig 30136 bp, 18 predicted proteins | sample Cyp1metagenome_FD_92528 | JGI IMG/M metagenome (GOLD analysis project Ga0126342, IMG submission 92528) | Coral microbial communities from Lord Howe Island, Old Settlement Bay, Australia - Cyphastrea 1 metagenome | ecosystem: Host-associated > Invertebrates > Cnidaria > Coral ...
GTATGTATGTGTGTATGTATGTATGTAGGTATGTAGGTATGTAGGTATGTAGGTATGTAGGTATGTAGGTATGTAGGTATGTAGGTATGTAGGTATGTAGGTATGTAGGTATGTAGGTATGTATGTTTGTATGTTTGTATGTTTGTATGTTTGTATGCTTGTATGCTTGTATGTTTGTATGTATGTATGTATGTATGTGTGTATGTGTGTGTATGTGTGTATGTGTGTATGTGTGTATGTGTGTATGTGTGTATGTGTGTATGTGTGTATGTGTGTATGTGTGTATGTGTGTATGTGTGTATGTATGTATGTATGTAGGTAGGTAGGTATGTAGGTATGTAGGTATGTAGGTATGTAGGTATGTATAGGTATGTATGTATAGGTATGTATGTAGGTATGTAGGTATGTATGTAGGTATGTAGGTATGTAGGTATGTAGGTATGTAGGTATGTAGGTATGTAGGTATGTATGTATGTAGGTATGTAGGTATGTAGGTATGTATGTAGGTAGGTATGTATGTATGTGTGTGTATGTATGTATGTAGGTAGGTAGGTATGTAGGTAGGTAGGTAGGTATGTATGTGTATACTTAGTTGTACACACATGCGTTTCACTTCTTTGTTCCAACTCCGGATGTGACGCCCTTCACTTCCCAAGCTCAGCGTTTGGCGCCGCCGGCCGGCCGAACACGGCCCAGGGCGTGGTGTGCCCAACATCGGCGTGTCACGGGTCCCCGGTACCTCCAGTACCGGCACCCGCGCACAGGCGAAGTGGCAACAACCCCGGCTGCTTTGGCGCGGCGTGCTCCAACACATCACCTCCTGGGATGCGGAAACCCCATTGATGAAATCGTTCGATACATATAAAAATATATATACATATAGGCATTGAATTCACCAGGTGAATTCTATGGCGATTATGTATGATATAACTATAGTTCATGGGGGTTTAAAAAAAAGAACTACGGATGCGCGTTGCGGTATTCAATGCAACAACCACCATTAATTACGATAAAAACCGTGCAAAAAGATGTTTGTAGTGACTTATAAGTGAAACTGCACGCCAAAGCATTCCCCACCAGTCAGGTGAGGTCTCTAGGTGTAATCTCTAGATTTTGTGTCAGTGCCTCTTGGTGCTTTCTCCTGCTCCGCTCCTCTTAACAATGGTGCAAATCTGGGTGCATGCCCGGCTGCTGTGTGGCGCATCAGGCCTTGAGCGTACACTGCGTACAGCAAGTTTTTGGTCTCTGAGTGCCGCAGAAGATATGTCAGCATGTCACATCAACTTTTCCAGATCAAATGTCCGAATATATACTTCAAAACAAAAGTTAAAAGTATGTCAAATGAACATATGTCAGAGTTGATTTCAGAATGTGTGCCCGAATACACATCAACAAAAATTATATGTCATACTGCATCTCAGGCTAGATGACAGGATATATGCCAATATTAATGTCAGATCACACATATCATCACACATATATATGTATATATAGTATTCTACAGTCTCAAGATATCTCAAGATATTATATGTCTAGTTAATGTCAGAAAACATGTTGAAAAGAACCTAAAACACAAAAAACAAAGAAATTATGTAGTTGCACTCAGTATCAGGTATTACATCTAAAGATTCCAAGCAAAAAACAGGTTGATACTTTACACCCATGATATCATGATTGTACACATGTACATTAGCAATTTACACAAGATAAAATGGGGCAGTGATCTCCAGCTTTCTGTAGCACCTCGATGTGGCTGAAAATGTGATAGTGAACCGATTCTTGCGGCTAATTTAAGTTCTAGAAGGAAATAAGGATTAAACATAATTTTTTTCCCCACTTGTCGGGTGAGGGTTGTTGGATCAGCCCGCCTCCTCCTTCCTTCCTCCTTCCTCCTCCTCCTTTTCTCAGTGGGCACTGACCTCAACAGCTAGCTCCAGATCTCTGTGGGCACTGCCGGACCTCAACAGCGAGCTCCAGATCTCACTGGCACTGCCTGACCTCAACTGCAAGCTCTAGATCGCAGTGTTCCCCGCCTGACCCAAACAGCAACCTCTGGATCAAAGCGTTCCCCACCGGATCGGAGTGTTCCCGCCGGACCTCCACCGCAAGCTCCGGATCAAAGTGTTCCGGACCTCAACCGCGAGCTCCGGATCAGAGTGTTCCGCGCCGGACCTCAACCACAAAGAATCTCCGAAGATATACCAGATAGAATGCCAGAAAGAATGTCAGAAGATATGCCAGATACATATGCCAGAAAGAATGTCATAAGAGATGGCATATTTCAGGTTTTGTCTGAAAAAATATGAGCCAACAACCGGTGGAATGAAATGAATTCGAGAGTTAGCTGGGCATCTGTCTCACAAAAGACTTTGTTTCAGACAAAACAACGCTGTGAGTCTTGCAATGGGACTTGTAGCTGAGGGTTTGTACTAGAGCACGGAATGCTTTGAAATGCCATGGTGGGGATCACTCGAAGTAAAGTAAATTTTGGACGTGCCCCAAGTTTTAAGACAAACCCATTTGTTTAAAATGACTCACAACAGTTTTGGCTGAAACCCTGAATCATTTGCTCTTCGAACTCCTCATATTTTCTGTGAACACAGAAAACAACACGTGAGCAAGTGTGTGTGTGTGTGTTGTTTTCTGTGTTTTCTATCCTTTTTTGGGCGACATTCTCAATGACATCTCCACTCAATCCCCACTCCATTGGTGAAATCAGCAGCCAAAACTCGGTCCTCAATTTCGGGCCACAGAGCCCGGTGGAAGAGCACCAACCTGGCTGAAGGTAGCACCAAGTCGAAAAACATCACGTATGCTATGACTGATATCTGGTTGGTGGTGCAGTAACCATCTTGAAAAATATGAAAGTCAATGGGAAGGATTATCCCTTTTTTATTCTGGAAAATAACACTCAGATTTGAAACCACCAACCATATATATATATTGAACATGTGTACAACTGTAAAAGAATCTGCCAGGTGGGTGATTACTGTGTCTAGTATTGTCTATTCCATTGTTGATGTATCTGGTTCCACATACCTGGGAACAATGAAACATTGAGGTTACATCTCCCAAGTGGTGAAGCTCCATCAGACGGAGGTAGACACACATTCTGCACTTAAGTTATTCATCTGAAGTCTCAAGGAACCCCAAAAAACAACAACGATACACAAATACACAAACAAATGACATTTCATCATGTGAACTATTGTGAACTCCTGATCTTTCAATGACTGAGGCACCCCAGATCATCACCCTTACCATGGCTGGGTTTCCGCACGGCCAAGGGCATCCTGAGTCAGGCTGCATATCCAACATTGACAGATATGGGTATGCGTCAAAACCCTGGTACTAGGGTTTGGCCTATATATATGTTTAAACGGTTTCATTTTGGGTTTCAGCAATGTTTAAACCAAAAATGTTTAAACCAATCCGGAGTAGTAGGGGACCCTCAATCTAGTGTATTCGTTAAAATGTCGAAACAAATGCTTAATTAATTCAACATGTTTAAACGAGTTTCAGGAGTTTGTGGACCCAACCGCATGACACCATGCGAACTTGCAGAATCAAGCGCTGAGAAATCTGCTGCTAGTGACACCACCCTGGTGCTTCTTTCTTATTACTCAAATCACTCATTTGGGACATGTTCAACCAGCTCCACAGCATACATGTTTCAACGTTTGAACGTTGGGGTCGTGGCTCTAAACGTGTTTAAACGGTTTTAGCATCTAAACGGTCCCTGATGATTAAACGTGGTTGGACCGACTCTGACTACCCTGGTGAACCCTAAAAAACCCTGGGATCTACAATGTGCCCCCCCCAGTTATAAGTTGGTTTATAGGCCCCAGTAACTATAGTTATAAGTACCATAAACCATAGTTATTGGAGTTATAAGTTATAAACCAACTTAGCTATCTTGGAGGCCTCACATTGTATAGATGTTCGTGGGTCAGTTCACCCTGGGTCAGTTTTTTTTCGCTTCACCCATGGAATCCCCTGCTGTTCACACCACAAATAGCTAAGATTTATGGCCCGTGTTACCAGAAGTGAGTTATAATCCATTGATGGAATGATAACTCCATTTAAGTAACATGTCACAACCAGCTATAACTGGTGGGGCTTTTAACTGTAGGATAATTTATGGATGATCATCCCCTGAAAAAATGTGTAATAGATCTTAAAAGATTTTAATCCATCTCCATCGAAGCAACAGGACTGGCTATGAACAAATCCGAAGCCATGGCGGCCGCGCGGGAGTGCGTGACCCAAATCCATGCGACCGCTAGCCCTAGTTCTAGGGTTTGTTGAAAAGCTGCAAGAAGCCAGTGTGGCTTTATTGGGGGATACCTGTCAGGTACTTGGGGGTGCAACTGGCGCGATTTTTATAGATAGAATCCTGGTTAAAACAAAAAGAACCGCACCACTCAATAGATCCAGAGGGGTCCGCTACGTTCATAGTTTTAAACCGTGGAACTGCGGATTCCAGTCCGGAACCGGCTGGAATTACCTCATGGTCGAGCCCCATGGTGAGTTCACCCTGTTTCATAATACATGGGTATGTCACGGTATGTCCGACACTTTTGGGAACACAAACAAAACCACAATTTGATGCTTAATGTTGGTTCATTATTACGTTCCCCTTGAAGCCCCGAATTGAGCTACTAGTATTCCCCCATTGTCAGCCCCAGATGGGATACATCCAAGTAATACAGGGGTTGAAGTTCATTTCTTAGAAACGTCAGATTGGGATCATGTCCAAATATTCCAAATTCTCAGAGTGCAACAATGCAACAAAATCTTTGGGGAATAGTCACCGTTTTTACATCCTTGCTGATAGAAAGGGGCCATGGTTCCTATTCAGTGAGGGAGTTGCCCCTACTGATATCAGCTATGGACTTGATACAAGGTTTCCCCAGTTAGAAGTTGGTTTTAGTCAACTTCATGAACTAGTTCGATATGTCATTATACCTGCCATAAATCCAGTCATATCCAGTGAATACCCTACATTTCCTTACATTTCTCAACCAACTCGGCCAACCTGGCCTGCCCCTGTGCATCCCCCCTGTGCCTAACGCCGTCGTTAGAGAGCTGCCGTCCGTGCCAGTTGCCCTGTCAGTCACTGGGGTGGGGGAATGATACGAATATATATATATATATATTTAATGTTAAATATATATATATATATATATGATATAATATTTTAAATATCTATATTTAAATTTATATTTATATTCAAATTAATATTTATTTTTTAATGTTATATGCAAAAATATATGTCAATATATACGTGTATGTATATGAAAAAACATATATATATATATATGTATTTATATATACATATATATATATATACATATATATACGTATATGTATATATGTAAATATGTATATATGTAAACATGTATATCGGCCGACAGCCATCAGCAGGGGGGCGGCGCCAGAGGAAAATCGCAGCTTCGCCCGGCCCGGCTGCTGGATTTGGAGCTGACTTCTTACAGCTTCAGAAAGCAACGTTAGGCACCGCGAGCCTTCTGTCGAATGACCCCTTCCGGCCAAGCGTGTATGCTGTTGTGGCCTTAAAGAAAACTGCTCCACTTTACTCATACCCACAAAATGATTTGTATACATCTGTTTACGGCAGGCTATGAAGCGAATCTGCTTGAATCACTCTTGCTTGGGACATTCTACTACCATCATGTGCCAACTCACTCGCTTCAGCTACTTGCGTGCTGCACAATCAAAGTGCAAATTGTTGCACTGGGTTTGCGACACATTACATCAACTCAAGTCCGCTTCGCTGACTGGCACATTTTTTCTTAAACAAACATCTTTAAAGGTCCCTCTTTGGGTGACCATATGTTAATGGCCTACACGCACTACATCAGTCATCTCCAAAGGCCTAGGCGAGGTGTCTCCAAACGCATATTATGAATATTTGTGTCGATATCATGTATACTATTTTTAACTTCATTATATTTTATTCAATTACATTATATTGTATTAAATTGTATTCAATTATACTATATTGGGTACCACGCGTGCCTGGCACGTAGGTATTATGTTTGCTGTTTATAATAGTGTGATTTCACAATATGCACATTAAACAAAAAAAACATACCATAATACCATGCCATACCTTACTATTTACTATTCCATTCCATTCCATTGCGTTGCATTGCATTGCATTGCATGACAAACATTATACTACACCATAAATTCACATAAATACATATGCGCCAACCACGGAGCCCGTGTCCTTGCCGAAGGCCGTCGGTGGCAACCGAAAGTTATCCCCCTGCCGCCGACCCGTGCGGTGTTAAAAAACATCGTTTTTTTACGGTGTTTCGGGCCCTTCGGCGACAAGGGATTTCATCTTAGCGATGTTACAAAACCTCGGTTTTACGTGAGTTTGGGCTCCAGGACAGGGCCCAGGGCGGAAAAATTGGCATCTTAAGATCGTTTCAACATAGATGGCCCAAACATGGACCCAACATAGCTCCCAAGATGGCTCAACTTGGCCCACATAGGCCCAACATAGGCCAACATAGGCCCAACATAGGGCCAACATGGTGCCAAGATTGCTTGGCCGGCGCCCGGCTGTCAGGCGTAAGCCTTTAAACATGTATATATATATATACACATATGTATATATGATTTTATCAAGATCCAAAACTCTAGAGCCGCGTATTGGAGCAAATTCTGTTGATAGAAAAGAATGTAAAAGATGCTTTCAATATCTTTGAATGATAAAATGCAGTGTTCATCTTTGCCAAAGGGACCATCAACCAAACCTTTCAGTGGGATCTTCCAAAGGGTGAAAAGGGTGCAATTGATCCCTTCAAATGATGTTCCACAATTTCAAGATTGTGGGCAGCACTTTGCGTAAAAAATCCGTGAAATGGAGTGAACAGGTATATCAATTGTCAGGACATCTAGTGAAAAAATGTGAAATTCTGTGAGACCATGATTTTTCTAAGTTGTTTTTTTTTTAATTGGTGATTGATTGCATGAATTTGATCCTAAGCCATGCTTGAGAGGCAGTGGCACCAGCTCTCAGGCTGTTATTCTCTGGAACTTCATCATGTTGAATCATCTTCAATCACTATTTGCAAGGTTCAATCCCCATTTCTATTGCTTCATTCTGGTGAACCCATCATTTTTCTTGCTTCAATCACTTCAATCCCCATTCTGGGTGGATAGAAAAACCACCATTGAACCATCGCTTCCTGTATCACCTGAAAAAGGCCCGGCACCTTGTCCGAAGAGTGGTGGTGCTGGCGAATTCTTGGCGGCCTTGGACCAGTTTTTAGATATTTCCTGCTGACCCAGTTGAACAAAAACAAACAAAAACATATATTGGATTTGCAGATTGGATCATCATCCCAGCTATTGGGGAAAATAAAATTCATGTTCCAAACCACCAACCAGCCATATACAATTGGGCTTTGCTATTTTCAATACGCATAGATATATAGTGGCTGTCCATTTCCCAAATTATTATATCTAGTGGTTATATCTATATTATATTACCAACGAGTTTTGTCTTTATAGATATATAATATAGTGGTTATATGTTATATATCTAGAAAGATATACCCAACTACTATATCTAGAAAGATATACCCAACTACTATCTGGGTAAATTATAATATTTCACTAACCTGAATTCAGGCCATTTGGGGATGATTCCTCTTGTTAACCACTGTTTTTCCTACCATGGACCCTTGATTTCCTACAAATTTTCCGAACCGCAAAAAGTTCGAGCGACGCGCCTGGGTGCCTTGGACGGCTCGGGGAAGCCCACCTTGGTGACGCGGCAAATCAGGTACCTAGATATGCTATATATTATATCTATATATTTTTATGTATATTTATTAAATATATAAACATAAAGAATATATATATATGCATAGTATATATATATATGTATGTACAATATATATATATATATGTATAGTAGATATATATATATATATATATGTATGTACAATATATATATATATATATATACATATATGTTTAATATATATATATATATGTATAATATATATATATAGACATTATATAATCTAGAACGTACCAAATGATTCATGATTATATAGATAAAATATGCCAAAATCACCATAGATCGTTTGTATACATATATCATATTGTTTCATATAACACTTATTCACTGGGCGGCCCTCACACGGAGACCGTTCTGGAGAATCACGGGCTTGTACCTCGGAAGGTCGCCATAGGTACGACCCGTTCAGCCATATTATTGGATATGTAGAACTTCAAGTGGCTAAATGTGGTGAATAACCATGCATAATCAAATTTGGTATCATAATAAATCAGTATGGGATAAAAGACTACAATTTAACCCATTGGTATGTCAATTGGTATGATATAAGACTACAATTTAACCCTGGAAATCCCATATGGGTTTTATTTATTATGATCCCTGTTGATTTATTATGGTATATTTCAACAGGGATGATCATATATGAAATCGCAAGGATGTGGATTACTCAATTTGGAGGATCATCCCGCTGAGAAACTGGGGTCTTGAGTTACTCAAGAAGTTCCCGATAAGAATGGCTTATCCCCTATATAAATGGCTTATAACTATAGTGATAACTTATAACTATATGACTATATGACTACATCTATGACGATCTATGGCTACTAACTAGTTGTTAAGTGGGATGTTCCTCCAAGTATTCTGGTGAGGGAAAACCAAGCGCAATGTCCAATGCTTTGCTCAGCAGTCCGGATTTTGCACATGATCATTTGGGGGGTTAACTCGCCAATTTCACACCCCGTTTATCAAGTTGAGGTGTCATTCCTGAATCATGAGGGCACCACGAGTCATCATCTATTTTACCCTCCAGTAAATGAACAGTTCGACCCTGCCCGTTGTCGGGGTTGAAAGACTAGTTTCCACTATAAATTGGTCAGTTTCAGGGTCAAACTGTTTGTTTACCAGAGGGTCGATTGGCCCAAAAATTCATTTGTTCAGTGCTTCTTCTTCCAGTTGCTATGGGTCAAAACAGACCTTGGAACCCACAAAAAAATGGTCTTCCCTTTTAGTATTCATCATCAATCAATAATACTCGTGATATGATGGTGATCAAAGGTGATTAATTCTCATGATGTTTTAATGGTGATTAAACAATGATACTAATTGATGATATCAACAAACCACCCCTTTCTGGATTGATGCTTGCTTTATACCACCCAGAAGGTAAACCAATTGGCCCTGGAAGATCACCTTCTCCCCATGAAAAACGGCTCTATGATTTGATAAGAAAAAAACGCAACAAACAATACATCCATTTCATACTGATCATCATTGATATGTTGGAAAAAATATATGTGATTTAAATTGTTGTTTGGTTGGTGGTATACCTACCCCTCTGAAAAATATGAGTTCGTCAATGGGAAGGATGACATCTCATATATGAAATGGAAAATAAAATTCATGTTTGAAACCACCAGCCAATTGTGATAGTTTATGTATCCATTTAACACTTTTAAATATTATAGTATACATGTGTGAAAACAATCCTCATGCAAACTCCTCGCGCACTCATCTGGGACGCTCTCGTGCATGACCTCAGAGGCAAATCCATTGCTTCATCAGCATTTTCCCGATGAAAAGTACCATGCTTGGGGCTAACCATTTTCAGACAAAGCCATATGTGAAAAATACTTTAACTATTTTTTGGGGTGTATTTGGAGGATCTCTAGGCAATGATAAATTTGATAATAACGCAAACAAAAATACAGATGGAGTTGGTCAATTCCGATGATATAGATGAAGTATATAGTGTTCAGCATTTATTTGGGTTTTTCTAGAATGGTAGAAACATATGTAATATAGAGAGAATGACAGTTGGAAGATATGCCATAATAAGTATCCAACTGTATGATTTCAGGGTCCCCCCATCATATTAATTACCCCCGATGTTCGATGCCTGAATTCATGAAGAGATCCCCTATTTAACAGGAGTTCTACGGTCTATTTCATACTAGAGGAGAATCAGGTTGCTTACAATTAGGATACCCTCTGGTAAACTAACATAACTATGGAAGATCACCATTTTTAATGGGAAAATTCACTAAAATGACCGTTTTCAATAGCTATGTTTGACATAACCAGAGGGTATGTTTAGTCACGTAGAAGATCGTAGAATCACATTGTGCCATGGTCAAGATACATGGGAGGAATGGATGTACCCTCTGGTTATGTCAAACATAGCTATTGAAGCCATGGCCCATAGAAATAGTGGCTTTACCCAGCTGTAAAATGGGTGGATCTTTCCATCGTTTTTTTAACGTTTACCAGAGGGTATATGGGGTATGATCATCCCACCATGAACCGGACTCCCCAACTCATGGGCAATGATCAACCCCTATGAACATGGATGATGAACATTCCCTTCTATGGGTCATTTTCCGAAGTTGTGACCATGGCACACGAATGTGCATCCCCCCAAACAAAATATGGTGTACACAGTAATTTTGAGCTACAGTAATCTTACAATGTGCCCCCCCAGTAATAAGTTGGTTTATAAGCCCCAGTAACTAGTTCGTTATAAGTACCATTAACCATATAGTTATTGGAGTTATTTGCACCAACTTAGCTATCGAACGGGGGCCTCACATTGTAGATTATAATATTGCACTAACCTGAATTAAGGCCATTTGGGGATGATTCCCCTTATTAACCATTATTCCCAGTGAGGGAGAACAGTGAGGTCGTTATAATTTACCCAGATGATTGGCATTTGAATGTGTTTTTGATTACTCAGCTGGACCGTGCTCTCTGAAAAAATTGCTGGTTGACCAGCGTCTCTCTTCCAGTATGGCTATGGCTATGGGTCAAACCTCTGCAAGATGGACATTTTTCATCGTAGCCACAACTTCCCAAAGAACCATCCTGGACCCTGGTTAATTTGCCTAAAATTAGTGGTTTCACTATGGTGTATAGTAGATAAAACTATACTGGTTGGTGGTTTCAACCCCTCTGAAAAATATGAAAGTCAGTTGGGATTATTATTCCCAATATATGGAAAAAAACACATGTTCCAAACCACCAACCAGTATAAAATAGTAATCATAGGCTTTATAAACCAACGTTCACATCACTGGGGAGGGCCATCCGCCAGAATTTCCCGAAGCATCAGCTTCTGGGTATCGCTGGTTTTTGGCCGGAGAATCCGAAAAAAACATCTGCCCAAAAGTGAATGTTGATGAATGTAGCCTGCTCATTGCTGAAGTGCCGTCGCAAAATGTCGTTGAGTGAATCCGATTCATTCCTTCGTTTGAAAAACCCAGTTGTTGCAGGTTAAAGCAATAGTCAAACATCCAAAATTACCAGAAATGGGTGGTATAAACCATCAAAATATATAGGTGGTTTATGACATTACTTTACTAACATTATTGCAGTTTGAATTTTCTGGGAGGTTTAATGGGTCAAATCCTCCTAGTAGGAACTCTTCCAGGTGTTCCGTTTATCAATGAGATCACCAAACATCGAAGATATCTAAAATGATGTGATAAGCTGATTAAAAACAAACAAATAAAACATATCTAAAGAATTGTTTAGATGGTCCAAGTATGTCTATCCCAGAGTTGATGGACAAAAATGTCGGATTGCCTTGTATTTAGTGAAAAAAAAACATAAGAAATTCCTGCAGATTTTCCATCCTTGGTTGGCTATATCGTCTATCCTCCGGGAATCAAACGCGGCAATGGAAACTTGGAAACTCCCCGGAAAAAAGTCATCCGTAAATGAAAAATGTTAAATTGCCATCTTTGATTACCGGAAGGTATATACAGTATTATAATGTACCCTCTGGTTATTTAACATAGCCATGGAAAATGGCCTATTTATAGATGGTTTACCTATTAAAAATGGTGATTTTCCATGGCTATGTTAAATAACCAGATGGTATTATACATGTATATACCAAAAGTGGTCAATCCCGGATTGTCCACCCAAAAACACATCAATTTTGCTGGGTATTTCGTCATGTTCCATAGCAAAAAGCTCCAGTTGGCTAGGGATTTTCACGTCCGACGAGCTCGGGCGGAGCTCGGGCTTCCCAACCGGGCTGTTGCGGTAACGCTCTACATGGGCCTGGCTGGAGGCTCTACATGGACTATAGGTAAAAATGGGGGATTCATGCACCAACATGGTGATTTGTTGATGGATTTCAGAGATGACTCAAAATTTTGGTTTTGTATGATCGATTTACCCTCTGGTAAATTAACATAGACCCTGGTAGATAGGGGTTGGAAGATTAGTTTCCTCTAACAATTGGTGATTTTCAGGGTCCAACTGTTTATTTACCAGAGGGTAATTCTGAGTGTAATTGTACAATATTGTAAGTAACCTTCTATTACAGGGATTTGAGCAGCAACAATTAGGCTTCAACGAGTAATAGTGTAAATCTTGTGTGTGTGTATGATTGTGTATGGTTCTGTTCATGGGCCATGGGCATCATGGGCATGGGCAAAAACGGTCTTGAATCATGGTGGATTTGGGTGACTTTCAGGCACACAACCCCTTTTATCAAGCGAAAACATACCCTCTGGTTATTTAGCATACCCATGGAAAATGGCCCATTTATAGATTGTTTACCTATTAAAAATGGTGATTTTCCATGGCTATGTTAAATAACCAGATGGTACTTCAGCAGCTTTAGCAAACTCTGCATCTTCTGGGCTGCTTGGGTCAGCTTATCCTCATCCAAATAGCTTGATGATCAAAGATTTCAGTAGCCATCCAATTTCTTGACCAAATATGTAGCCATTCTTCCTGATTACCCTCCGGTAATTTAACATAGCTATTGAACATGGCCATAGAAATAGTGGATTTACCCATTAAAAATGATGATTTTCCATAGTTATGTTAGTTTACCAGAGGGTATTCGTGACCCATGATAGTTCCATGCAGCATGTGCCCATCAGTTGGTCGCTGAAAAATTTCCATCCCAAACTCATCCCCATCCCCAATGATCCACAGATCCACATGTTTTCAGTGTTCAAAACCGGAAATGTGTCCCTTTATAGATTGTAACACATGGTTTTCATTTTTTTAAATACGGTGTTCTTTATATTGTTTTTTTTCCAGAAAGCGTATTTTCTCATTTCATGGATTGTGACAATTGCAAACAATTGCCAATATCAAAGGCACCCCAGAACTAGTCATCAATCACCATACAATATCAGAAATTATCAATAATATCCCCATATGATAGTTAAAGCATCCACACGATAGTCAAAACATCAGACATTTCAGAGTCGAGTCCCAATTAAGTAACACACCCTGAGTCAACTGGTCATTATCATATTGTTTATAGTATACGTCCCATGATAAATCGATTGCCGGTAACTTAAGATAGCTGTTGAACATGGCCATTTATAGCTGATTTTCCCTTTAAACATGGTGATTTTCCATAGTTTTTTGTTAACGTTTACCAGAGGGTATCAACCAGCATCACATGATATCAACCAGTTTTTTGTCGTTCTTGATCTCCGGAGCTTGATGATCTTGATGTGCTGGAACACGAGCATGTTCCATCTGTGAAATGGACTTTTTTGAAGCTCTTCACACGTGTACTTCTGGGATACCATACAATGTGCCCCCCCCCAGTTATAAGTTGGTTTAGATTCGCCCCAGTAACTAGTTCGTTATAAGTACCATAAACCATAGTGAAATTGGAGTTATAAACCAACTGATCGATATATTGGGGGCCTCACATTGAAGGATAGCCGGTGATCGGTTCTTGCCATATCTTGCCAGCAATGAATCATGGCAGTGCGAGCCATGATTCATGAACTCCAGTGCTGGTTGGTGGTATACCTACCCCTCTGAAAAATGATGGAGTTCGTCAATGGGAAGGATTATCCCATATACCCTCTGGTGAACTAACATAGCAATGGAAAATCACCATTCTTCATGGGAAAATCCACTATTTCAATAGCCATTTTCCATGGCTTTTTGTATGTTCACCAGGCCGGGTATTATGGAAAATAAAATTCCATGGTTCCAGTCACCACCAACCAGTGTATATCCATCAATCCTAGATGATGAAAAAAGGGGTGCCAATAACAGCACCAATTCATGCCATGGATGAACTCCAATTGAGAAACACATAGAAAACATATTAAAAGTATGTTTGAAAAACTTGCTGCAATCATAGCTATTCAGTACACAGCTGTTCCATCTTTTGATCACCAAAATTATATATATATAGATGATATGGATTGATGGTGTGACGACCCCGTACCAGTTGCATTCCAGCCTCCACGATTTTTAGTACGCAAATAATCTCTAAATAAATTTTATATGGGCAACTTTTCCATAGCTAAGTTATATAGATTATCAGAGGGTATGTCGGGTATGTATGTCCCCAATATGATAGTGAGAAGCGAGAATTCCTATCCATTTCAAGGTGAAACCTCTCCGAAATCCCATGAACATTGAGGTTCGACCAAATGGTATCCAACCTCCAATATGGAACCTGAAAAAAAAACACATATAAATAAATAAATAAATATACGTATTTATATATATATATATGTGTGTAGATATATATATAGATTGAACATCAGAAACCCCCCAAAAAACAATACGATCCACAATGCAAGTGTCACTTGGCTCACCTCCAGCCCTTGATGCGGTCCGCTCCAGCTGACGCCACAGACCTGCGACGGTGTTGAAGGTACCGAGACATAGATTTCTGGTACTATATAATATAGATTTAGATGGATATACAAATACATAATATATATATATATTTGGGTCTTCCACCATATAATATATATATATATATATGTTTTTGTTTACTTTATGTAAACATTATTTCCCGCTATATGGATTTACAATGATTTCGTTCGATGATTTTCAGAACAAAGCTCCATGTCTAGGCATCTGATGGGACCGAAAAAATGAAGATCCAGCTTGGCACTGGTCACTACCAACTCCAAGCTGGCAGGTGCGAAGATGATACACTGACTTTTTGGAATAAATTTTCATTTTCATGTGACTCTTTGGGTTTAAAGATGAGTCAACTTCGATCAGCTGATACCCTCTGGTAATTTAACATAGCTATGGAAAATCACCATTGTTAAAAACGGTAAACCATCTATTTCTATGGGCCATCTATACCATAGCTTTTTGTATGTTTACCACAAGGTATTTTTCTGAGAATTTGGAGCCAGTCCTGATCCGTAAAAAGTGCCTCGCCCAATGGATCCAACCCCTCGATGGCCTTCTTACTGGGGAGCACCCACTTGGAGTATCCACCTGGTCGCGAAGCCGCGAAGCGCGAAGAGTCGGCTCGGCCCATTGATGAAGCGAAGAAGGACCACATGAGTTGCAAAACCCACAAAAAATCCCGGGGTTTTGCAGATTTATCATGATTTATCATGATTTATCATGATTTATCATGATTTATCATTTATCCTAGGTATAAAACATCATAAAACCCTGAAAAATCCTATGGAATATTCTGGTAATACTTGTAGTAGTCCCATGAAAAAAACGCGCCTTTCAAAGACACAAGTCACATTCCCAGTCCCAGTCGAGCCCCCTACTGAACTTCTCCCAAAAGTGCGGAACATAGGATGGATCCACCAGGTTCACAAACCTCGCCGCAACGCGACGCTGGCCGCGAACTGAAAACAAAAACCCGAATAAAAGACCACTTACATCCACTTACCCTCTGGTAAACTAACAGTTTGTGATTGAAAATGGCCCAGTCGAAATAGTGGATTTACCCACTATTTCCTTGGGTGGATTTTCTTGTAAACGTTATGTCCGTTATGTAAACGTTGACCAGGCCGGGTAAAGATCATCAGAAGTTAGGGACTTAGAAGTCGACAGTCAATGCCAGAAAAATGCCCTCAGAAACTGCAGATCGAATCATGTCATTCCCTGCCCTTCTGTTTCCTTGGCAGCGTTGCCTGCCATTCTGTTGCCGTTGTGGTTTGATGACATGAGTGTCCATCGTGTACATGTGTACACATATCATCCATATATACATATATATATATATCTAATTGGTGGCTTCAACCCCCCTGAAAAATATTACCGTTTATCGTTTATTGCCGTTTATGTGCAGGCACAGAGGCAGCGCGCAGCCTCTGCACCCTTCCGCTGCGAGATCTCAACTAGTTTGGCGTGAGACAGCTAAAGTCCCTTGAGGACACCGCTTGCCTGCCCAGCGTCTGCAGGATGTGGTTGTCCACTCTGGCCACTTTGGTCCCCTGCCACCTTAAAAAATAGCAAACCAAAAACTTTCCAATGGATATCCCAGTAGGCCTAGCCATCTTATGGGGGATAGAAATACCCTGGCATTTCATGTACGCCCTCCACAGTAAAAGAAATGCTTTCACCCTATCACCCCATCCAGTCACACCTCCAGCAGGCAAGTCAGTACACTGAGAAAACCATCTTTTTCGATGGAGAAAAGGACCTAAGTGCCCAGTGGTCCAAGCAAAGTCAAAAAAGAGCTGTACTCCGGCCACCATCTGGATCTCACTCGTTCCAGATAAAGCATCTCGTCCGCACTCCTGCCACCAGTTGTGGACAGCCTCAACGTTAGCACGTCCGTAGCGCTGAAACATTTTCGAAGGCAACTTCCAAGCCTGCGGCACTGCCGGCATGGCCACATCAATCCCAGGGCGAGCTTGCTGCAAAGGTCGCGGAACACGAGGCTGATCTTGGTTCGCCAGTTTGGATTGTTTGAGTAACATCAACAAAACCGCGGCGTGAAGTCGCCGCCTCTCATCCAAAGCCTTTGACAAGTTCGTCCAAGCCTGCCAAAACGCAGGTGAACGTTTTTCATTGACATAAGACGCAGCCTGATCTGTCAAAGTGTTATGCCAGTATGCCCATTCTTCTTCTGGAGTCGTTGCTGATTCAACTTTGCAATGCGATACCACCTTAATGATCTGCACCTCAAAGTCAGCATTCCGAAGGATGGAGGCTATGCCCTGCCACAACTCCGAGTGAGCTCTGTTGGGGTGAACTCGACCTCCACGCAAGAGTTTTCGTACACCTCGAACCACGCCCTGGCAGTCGCACCACAGTCTGACCCGCAAACACTTGTCCTTTGCCCAACACAGTGCCTGGTAAACTGCGGTTAACTCAGCTCTGAAGGCAGTTTGACAAAGTCCCTGCACATGTCCAGCTAGTATCACCTGGTTATCCAAGAAACCTGGCCCTCTTGTAGCCCATGTGATTGCCCACGCTCCAAATCTCAGCTGAGGTTCGGCAGGGTGAGCACATGTCCCATCAACAAAGAGGTCACACCAGCTGGAGGCTTTAACCGGGGGAGACTTGCAAGTGATGACCGAGGAAATCCATGATCACCCAGGAGGAAAGCAGCAAAGACCTCCCATTCTGCAAGGATCAAACCCCAACCATGCACGGAAAAGGCAGAAGGCAAGAGAGAAACCTGGTGACGCTGCATCGGGGTAAGATGGCACCGACAGGACTCAAAGAAGGGACACACCCAAGCACGATGTTCAAATCCATCTTTATGCCCACACCATGGACACTTCTCATCAACATTGGCATCAAACTTGGCTCGGCCATTCCGGACAAACAAAGTGCCGTCGAGGTGACAGCGCAGGAACACTTGGTCAGCAGCACTGAAGTGAGTCAGGGCTTGTTGGGTCGCAGTCAAGTCAACTTCATCCAATCCACCAAACGTAGGCCGATGCCCTGCAGATTCGTGAAGAACACTGGACCAAGCTAGGCGGAATCGCATGATCAACTCATCCCATGAGACAGAGAACAAGCTGAAAGAACCCAGGCGATCTTGAACTATCCCATGGGGTCCCAAAGTCCATCCTAATCTTTTGACCCTTGACACCAAAACTGCAGTAGGACCATTACGAGGAAGATCAAGAGGAGCTGCCGCAAACAAACCCAGTATGGTCTCCATTCTTTCGTAACCTCCCAACTCTCTGGCGTCACGGAAGGTTTGCAAGATGGTCCATGCCTCCGGATCTGCCAAAAGGTTCAAAGTAGACAAGTGGAGCACTGGATTCGCCCCTTTTCGGTCTGAGCGTAGTCCACGCATGGCTCCGGTTCTAAGAACTTTGAAGTGGGACTGCCCCAAATGGACAACTGAGATCCCATGCAATGCCCGGGGCCATGCCAAAACTTGCAAAGCATGAACCTTATGTGCATAAGGGCTGAGGCTAGCCCGCAACAAAGGCCACACAGCAGGCATCACTTTCAGCCGTTTTTGAAGCACACTATTCCAACAATGCTTACTAAAGTTCTGGTGGGCTCCCAGGTTCCTGGCATACATCGCTAGCAAAACCTCTGACTGCCGCAATTCAGCGCGGGAAGCACCATCTGAGCTCCAAGCACGTGTTTTGTTCATGTCTAGGGACAGATCCAACGCAGAGACAAACTCCTGAACTTCGGCCCACAAGGTAGGGAAAGAACTGACATCGCCAAAAAGAAGACCCCAGTCATCGACAAAAGCCCGCAGATCAACTCCTTTGGTATGTGCCGCAAGCCAACAGTCAAGCAACCAATCAACCACAATCATTCCAAGGACAGATAAACCACAACCCTCGGGCAAGCCACAATTGGATGCAACTGCTTCGCCAACAGCTTGGCGTACCTTGAACCTTCGAGTTTGACCTGCGACAAATGAACACCAGGCACGCAAGACGTGGACCGGAAATCCAAGGGCCCGCAAGGCACACCACAAGGGATATCTCGGTATGGCATTGAAAGCTTTCCTGATGTCCATTAAAAGTCCATGAACCGGCTGCTGATCCATGAATGCAAACTCAAGTGTTTGTGCAACTTGGTAACATATTGCTTTGGCTTGGCGACCTGGGACCCCACCTTGAATGCTCTCAGGGAGGCAAGGAAGGAGAGCTCTCAGTGCTTCCCGAGCTCGTTCAGAAGACCAAACCCTGTAGAAGAGGCTGTAACCCGTTACAGGTCTATAGTCATCTATATGTTGAGCTTGAAGGTGTTTGGCCAGGCTATTCACAAAACCACAAGCTACCTGTGTCGGCCATCTCGCACCATCTTCAACTGCCTGCAAGATTGAAACGCACGCAGAAACCGCCTGTGGAGGCAAGGCAGCCAAATCCATTTGTCCAACCCCGTCAGGACCACGACCGGAAGTTTTCTTCTTCCTTGCTACCGCATGTTGAAACCTGTCGCCTGTCCATGGTTGAAAAGACCAATCAACTGGTTGAAAAGCCCGCTCAGCAAAACCACATATTTGTTCCCACTGACCTAGTTGGACATGGTGAGCCTTATTCCAACGGGGCACCCAAACATCATGAAACTTCTTAATGATGTCTTGTTCAGAGAGAGTAGCTCGCTCTTGCGTGACCATGTGACCGGGAGTGATTCCAGTAACATCCTCAACCCACAGCTGGTCAGCTTCATGGTGAATAACCTTCACAACACGTCCATGCACAACAACCGGCAGGTCAGGCAAAAGGTCAACGGCATCAGTCAGGACCAGTGCAGACTCGTCCTCCCTCACTTCATCAATCCCAACCTCAAGGCGTTCAAGCAAAGTATCAACTGGTGGCGCCATCGCCATTTTGCAGTCTTGGAAGACATACTTCATGTCACGTACTCTGCGTTGCTTGCCGAATTGGTATCGCCTTTGTGCCAATCCAGCTTCATAGGATTTGACCCATGCATTCATGGCAGTGAACATGGAGGTAAGGGTGGTAGCACAAGGACAAATCAACGGCATGCCAGAAGGGAACACAGGAGACAACCCTTGGGAGGACCACCAAGCACAAAATCCACCAGCAAAACCAGGTGCACGACGGACAACCCTCCAAGTTTCATCTCGGTTGAGGCTCGCATTCAAGGATGAAACACCTTTCTGAAGCTGTTGGCTCAAGGCCTGCAGTCGGCGAAGCTGCTTGAAATACCGAGCATGCTGCAAGCTGACCCCAAGAAACCCTGGATCTACTTCACCCACCCTGGCTTTCCTGCATGGGACCTGGTGAGGGGACCTCAAAACTGTTTCAAGTGTTTGGCCCCTACCCAGCTGAGCTCGGGTGCACGCAAGTCCATGGTGCGAATTCCAAACCTGAGCTCCTTGTTCAACCTGGGCCCACATACTGGCATATGCAACTGTCAAATCACCTTGTGGGTCAATTTGGACAGGGCAAACCCAGTCCCGAGGCCACGGGAAGGCTTGCGGCATTCTCCAATAAGGAAAGGACGGGGCACAAACAGGCGCAAAAGTGGCTTCAACTGCAGCATGGTCAGCCCACATGTCGTGGTGCACACGGACTCCAATCAGCATGGCTTGAAGTTCAGGGGACAGCCATAGTTGATCAATGCGACGCTGCCCCCTCCCGGTGAGCTGAGCCGACTGTCCCCAACGCAAAGCAGCAACCTCTTGAACTTCTCTAAAGCCCAAATCCAGCAAGCGACGTGTCTGACCCAGTTCTTCCGAGGCAAAGTTAGAGTCACCCCCAATGGCCCGCGGTCCAACGCTTTGACAAGCAACCCTTTCCACCAGTTCAGCCAGCAGTACTTCTGTGTTGTATTTGGCATGCTCATGCTGAGCGTTATTGGGAATCCCATACATCATCCCCACAGTAACCCAAACATTTCCAATCACAAGCCCCGCTACCTGGAGCCGAGCTGTGTCGTATGTATGAGCAGCAAAATTGTGAGGGAGGGGCCTTGCTGGATAGGAACTCAAAAGCATCACACCTGAGTGAACCCCTGTGCCATACTGATTGCGAGCTGCACAAGGAGCCCCAGGAACAACTGACTTCCAAGGTGATCGAACCGCTTTCAAACCTTTGACAAAATTGCGGAGCCCAACTGCTGACAACTGGGTCTCCGACAAAATCCAGTTTTGACCCCCCATGGCGGCAACCTGATCCACCTTTGAATTGAGCCCTGAAGGGTTGGCAATCCCTAACGACCATTCCAGTCCAGGAGGCCCTGGATGAGCAGCTTCGCCTACACGGAGGAGGCACAGCAACGACAAGGCAAAAAACCACTTCTTGTGAAGCAGCCGGGAACGACAGGCATTGCCACGGACCTTCCCCAAGGCCCAGGCACAAGTCCAAGTCCAGCCTGAGGCCTGGGGACCACTGGAATGTTCTTCCACAAGCCGACCACACCCCCTATGCTGAAAGACCAAGGCCCGCAGTACAAAATCCAAAATCCAAAATCCAAAGAGAGCCATGATCAAAAATGCACCAGTCAACGGACCAAAGACTGAGAAAAAGCACATCATGGCTAACCAAATCATTCCTCCCAAAGGCACTACCCAATCGTTCGTGAGAGGAGACCAAACAACTGGGCACCATCATTCAGGCCTGTGGCGCTTGGCGAGCAGTGACTCAAATTGGCACATCTGTTGCTGAAACATGGAATCCAACATGCTTTGCTGGTGAGCCGTCTGCTGCCTGAATTGTTCCTGGAAACTATCCTGGAAGGTCTGCAACTGGCCTGAGTGGCTGGCCAAGGCTTGTTCGAAGTGGGATCCTTGCTGATGAATCTGGGTTCGGATTTCACTGAACTGGTGCTCCTGTTCCGCTGCATGTTGATTGACAGTGCTTTGCAGGGCATGTGATTGGTGTTGGAGCTCTTGCACCTTCATTTCCAACTGATCCACCCTAGTACCCACTGATTCATCATTGTCCACCTCCATGGCATTCTTGGGCATCTGAGCTAACACAGCGGATATGACCCGCTGTTCCATGTCTTCAAGTGGGCTGCCCATGTGAACCACTTGTGGGGCTTGCCTGGCTTGCTTGGAGGCCGCAGGGGCCCAAGGATCGTTCACCTGCAAGTCATCAACCGTCGCCTCGGTGGAGACCTTGGAAACGGTGGCAGGTGTAGCGACCACACCTGGCTTTGCAGGGGTGCTTTGCATGTGTTCAGATTCCCGTGTTACCACAACATCGCCATGGCTCATTCTCATCACCTTCTTTGGTGGCTCGGTGATGGCTTGCACCCGAAACATCAGACCTGGGACACTTGACCTAGTGGAGACAGGCTGCAAAGGACGGACTGTCCATCCAAACTCACTCATGGCCTTTGTCAAGGAAGACCGCAGCGTTCCATAAGGCATTGGACCAACCAAAAAAGTCAGCTTGTCACCCTGAGGCAAAAACACCTGCTCTGGTCGGATTTTGGCCGAAAGTGAGGCCGCAAATTCAACTTTGCACCGAAGACCCAACTTACTTCCCAGTCGTGCTACCCCACACACCTCAGGCAAGGTTTGCCGCTGCATGAGCAACTGGCGCAAGTCCGATTTGGGAGTCCAAATAACCTGGAAAACATTTGAGGGCTTTCGGCCACACAGACTCTTGGGCTCGACAAAGACTCCTGCCTCACCACTGAACTCCTGAACTGAGATTTGCAAGGACTCAGGCAACCTCATGTGAACCGCAAACAAGTCCGAGTCCTCAGGGTTGCAGTAAGCAAACGAGTGTGTCATCCATTGCCGACCCCAAACCTCAATCAGTGGCGAATCAACTGGGTACTGGTCAGTGCGGTGCCATGCTTCACATCCTGGGCACTCAACATCTTCGCAAATCTGCAAGGGACAGAGCTGCTGGATGATGTACTGCATCGGGTGAGCAACCACTTTTTCCCAAGGCACTGTGACAGAATCTCGAAAAACCATAGCCTTGATGACGCATGTGGCGACTGAGTTGACAGCTTGACACCCCTCACCAACCGACGGCCTCTGAACCCTGGAAACACCAAGTTGAATTAAAAGTCCATCTACCAAGAGTGGCTCGGAATTCTCAGCACAAACCAGGGGCAACCGTTCGACCGACGAAGGAAGACCAGGAACAACCTGCACAGAGTCCACCACAAAGAAGGCAAGCGCGCCAGAGGATACCACCTTGCCCGATTGCACATAGGGAGCAGCCAGCGCCATGGTGGTCAGGACAACTCCGGACACATTCGGACCAACCTGAGGCAAAGGGACCTGAGAGAGAGGCAACCCTGTTTCGCTGTACAGAAGTCCATGTTCCACGCGCAACCGCGTGGGGTCAAGCATTGGCAAGGCCGGATTCTGCTTACCTTTACCCTTTCCCTTCTGAGACTTGTGCTTTTTGTTTCCAACTGTGCCCTGACCCTGACGTCTTTGAACCTGGGCTTGCAACTCTGATGGTTTGACAATGAGGAAAGGAGGGCTCTGTTGGTTGGCAAGCCACTTCATCTCACGCCATGGGTTTGAACATTGAAGATCCCTGGCTACTTCTTGGTCCCCAAGCGCAGCAACGAGCGCCTGAGCTCTTGACTTGGCTTCCCCGGCAACGACCCCATGGCTCAACAACAAGTCATGTAAGGCCTGATGGTCCAAAAGTCCAAGACCGGCCAGACGTGGACGATAACAGAACTCAGGCAAGCATCGTTCAAATCCAACTCTGAGTTCACCGGCAAGCACTTCAACTTCTGAGGCAGAGACAGGCAGCCGAGCTTCCACCAGAAGGTGACGGACAAATGCAACGACCATGGCACCACAGTGACGGGTAATCACAAAACCTGGGTCTTTGGAAGTCCAATCGCCACCAGAACTCCCCTGCGCACGACCAAGGACATCAGCCAAGGACTGGAACGCGGCAACATGCTCAGCACTGACAGCACATGTGAACATTTTGGAACCAATAGGGTCCACCCTCCACACAACTGGGTACCAATGACGGTCAATGGCAACTGCTGAAACTACTGTGGCTTCCGGACCTACTGTGGTTGCAAGTCGCTTCCATGTGGCAAAGTCTTCTTGGACTGTCAAACCTGAGATCAAAAGAGGATCCCACACCTGGGCTTTCTGCGATGCTTCGGTCGCAGCAGCAGTGGTCTCGAGCCAGAAAAGCAGTTCATCGTCACTCCAGATGGGCCCTTGTTGTGCCAAAATGGCAATTCGTTCGGCTCTTGGTTGGTCACAAACCCTGAGTTGGGACAGCTGCTCATGTGTGGTGACTGGGACATCATAACGCAAAACAGAGACAGGAGGAGACACCTCAGTAGAGTCATGTTCAGGCAAGTCCAAACAACAAGGCACGCTCTCCTTCCCCTCTCGACGACAAGACCATCCACGGGGCACAATAGACACAAACGCATCAGCCGGAAGCGGCAAGGACAAGTCCACAGGCATTCCATCCAGGGAAACTGTATGCTCAAAGTCCAAAGAGCCAAGCGCAGTTTCCGCAGCAACCATGTGTGCACCAGTGGTCCCATGTGGGCATTTGATAGTGACTGCTTCTTCGCTCTGAAGTGGCCACTGGATGTGGACCTCAATCATGTCTGAACAGTCTTCAATTGGGTCTTCAACCACGGTAGGTGGGATCGGCGCAGGCCACAAAGCAAGGCACTTCTGTTTGACCTCTTGGGCATACGCATGCAAGACATCATGAGGACACAACTTGACTGGCAAATCAAGGAAACCATCGACATGTTGACGGATCTGTGCAAACACCCAAAATCCAACCAGAGGGGCAACGCACTGGCCAATTCCACTCATGGCAAGTCGTAGGTTATGACCAAAGGACACCTCAGGCAGACCTCCCATCAGGCACCACATCTCAATTGGATGGAGATACCGGCAGTGCTCCATGTCAATGTTCATGTGTACCTGGGATGTGCCCAGGGGCACTAAGACACCAACCAGGCCTCTCTCCTTCAGTCTCGCTTCACTCAAAGCAGCTCTGCAACCACATGCGCATGTGTAAAGGGCATTGCCAGCGGAATGCAACAGTGTAGGCAATTTGCCATCACGATTCAAATAGGCACACTGGATACCCCCTTTGGTGTAGGCATGGTACTTTGAAAGCTCATAGAGGTTCAAGGTGAGCTGTGCTTGTTCAAACTGTGGCCACAGTTTCACTTCTGTCATCAAGTCATGCACGGTCGGACAAATGGCAAGCTCAGGCAAGTTCTGCAAGTTGAACACTCCCAAGAGAGGTGCACAAAAAAGTCCAAACCAACGCTCACGCCTAGCACACCATGACCTAGCCAACTGCACCAAAGTCTGTGACCAACGATACCCTGTGGCCTGGGCAAATTGCTTCATGATGGCCTGGGCTTCCTTGTCTTGCATGATAGCCGGGGTACACTCCAAAACAAAGCAAGCCGCTTGAAGCATGAAACATGTTTGCAATGCTTTCGGGAGGGACAATGACCTGGGGTCAGCCATTCCACGTCTGTCTCCCATTGTTGAATGGGCATTGCAGCTAATCCCAGCACACATGATACCGTGAAAACAACCCAAGTCCACAAGTGCACGAATGGTCTTTGCTTCATTGATGTCACCATGCACAAACTTTGCACCGGGGTGAAGGCTCTGAAACAGGGCTTCCCAACGTGGATTCTGATCTACCCCACAGACAAGTGAAAGTCCAAGGCGATCCAACAGGTGAGTGAAAGCTCCACAACACAAATCCACTACCTTGGCAAGATCTGCACGAGCACAGCCAGGGATCGGATAGACAAAAGACGAGGGAGGACCCGGAGTTGAATGGGCTTAGTGTCAACTACTTGCAAGTCAACCCCCCCCAAAAGCTCTCCAGCTGGTAACTGACCCCATAGCCATATCTTTGCCCCTTGACGATCAGTTGATTGACAAAGGTGTGGCCCTTCCAAAGCGTCTGATCTGCAAACGACAGAAAAAACTCCCTGAATAGTTCCATCCACTTTGATTTGTCCCCAGTTGGTGGGTACCATGGCAGGGTCCCAAACGACGAAACAAAAAACCTGGGTGAAGCTAACCAGCCCGTGTTTGGCTGGACAGCTGCACCTCTGGTAGGCCCGGGCCCACACAGCTCCTGAAAAATATTAGTCAGTTGGGATGATTATTCCCAATATCTGGAAAAATAAAAAATGTGTCAAACCACCAACCAGTATAATACATATATTATATATACGAACAATAGTATGGTACTCCCAACAAAACATACATGACAATAATTTGCCTTTATTTTGACAGGATTCACACTGTATTTACATATGTATATATATATAATATTATATATACGCATTATATACCCTCTGGCGAACTAACGTAACTATGGAAAATCCACCAGGGTAAATCCACTATTTCGACTGGGCCATGGCTTCAATATGCTTCAATAGCAAACCTTTTGGTTTACCAGAGGGTAAGTGGTCAATTATAGTTGATTTACCCATTAAAAATGGGTGGATTTTCCATAGTTTTCTGTAAACGTTTACCAGAAAACTATGCCTGAAGCATAACAAGCGGCTGGTGTCAAGGTCATCTTTTAGGGAAGATTCCCATCCCAACAAAAATGGCGACACGCTGACGTCGTGAACAACGAGGTTTGTAGACTTGGCCATGTAAAATTAGCGACTTATAGGTTATACCATGTAAACATCCTAATATGTGCAACATATATATATATATATATATATGTTTATATATATATATACAGGATAGATAAAATCAATCCTGTTCTTTTTAAACAATGTGTGCGTGTATACGTGGACAACAGACACATGTTTATTGGTTTTGTCTCAAAACAATGGGCATGAACATCAACAAATACACTACTTGGTGCATCCCACTTAGTAGAAGGGTTTAGAAGTTGTACCTCTGGTTATGTATGGAATATCCCCCCCAGTTTAGATGATTTATATGGCAATTTGTTTTAATGGCCTACAAAGCACGTGAAAGAACCGTAGGATGCACCAAGCAACGCATAGCCCAAGCAGGCACGGGATTGGAAGTCAATGGGCAGGTACAGGAAGTTGTACCTGGCGCTGAAAAAAAAACAAAGGATGGATGCGTGGATGCAGCTGTCAGAAACCAAGACATCCATTCTATGGGGATTGTCATGGGTCCAAGATGCGGATTCTATGGGGGTGGATGTGTTATGATCTGATACAGTGGCATTCGCGTTTTCACACAGCTCCAAACAAATCAACCAATTTCCAGGGTGAAAAAAGGTGAAAAAGTGACAAATTTTTCGGGCCGATTCCAGTATTTTCATTGAACACACACATTTTTCTTGGCTAAATCCATATCTGGTTGGTGGTTTTTCGCCCTGCCCCTCTGAAAAATGATGGAATGAGTTCGTCAGTTGGGATTATTCCCTAAATATCATGGGAAAGTCATTCAAAATTCCATGGTTCCAGTATGTTCCAGTCACCACCAACCAGATATTTTCTTGCTTTCTGAATCAGTCCCGATTTAAAAAGTTCCCGTTCCTGTCACCCTTGTGACCTGTCGGACAGTTCTGTCGTTGGGGCACTTTCCCTCAAAGCCTTCAGTGTCCAACATGGCCATCCTCGGCACCGTGAGACCCGGCCTGGTAATGACTGTTACAGTTCGCGAACTGGAAGCCATGGCCCAGTCGAAATCGTTGATTTACCCAACTAGAAAATGGCTGGATATTCCATATAGTTACCCACTAAAAATGATGATTTACCCACTAAATACCCACTATTTTAATGGGTGGATTTTCAACAGCTAGCTACGTCGTTTTCCAGGCCGGGTACCCCGATACAGCGAGATCCGGCGGGAAACCATGGCTTTTATGGGCTGAAAGCCACCTCGAAAAACTGGTGGAGTTCGCGAGAATCCACAGTATTCAATGGGTTATAACATGTTATCTGGGTAAATGCCATCATATTTCACTCACCTGAATTAATTAAGGCCATTTGGGGATGATTTCCCGTATACTAACTATGATTAAATGATTTCCAGGGTTCGGGAGAACAGTGAGGTCGTGATGAAATTTACCCAGATGTTATAACATGTTATATGTTATAACCCATTGCTTGGCATTGTCTATAGTTAACCGTTAGACTACCCCCATGAAAAACCCTAGTGAAATGGGAGTTATTTGAGGTTATTTGCACCAACTTAGCTAAGGATTAGGGGCACCACCCGGCGATTATTCGCTGATTTTTCATGGGGTGCCATCCGTGCTCTTCATGCTCAACCTGAAACCATGGAATGTATCATGATACGTCATGATATACCTGAATAATTGCCATGAGTATATGGGAATTATACCATACATGAATAATTGATGATAATTTATGATGATAATACATGGATAATTCCCATATACTCCATGGTGCTGGAATATTCACCAACATTTGCCTTAAAAATCACCCAGATGTAAGTAAATATACCAGCACCATGGAGCATATGGGAAGGGGTTGTTGAAATTTATTTTTGAATACCGAAAATATCCACCATATAATCCCAATAATGAAAAACAGTACATGGTTACCCTCTGGTTATGATTAGCCATAGTATAGATGGTCCATAGAAATAGATGCTTTACCGTTCTTAAACATGGTGGATCTTTCCATGGCTATGTTAGTCATAACCAGAGGGTACATCTTATTGTGCCTCTCTCTCTCTATCGTCCCATTGAGGGCCTTGATTTCTGTGAACCATATCCGATATGGCCTATGTATGTGTATATATATATATCATTATATATATATATATATATCATTATATATATATATCTGTATATCCCATATGCTCCATGTATGGTATATGTATCATACATTTGGGTGATTTTTAAGGCACATGTTGGTAAATATTCCATACATGGAGCATCTGGGTATGTATACAATTACAATATCTATATATATATATATATCAAGAAACATACACTGTACATGTTAATTTGAAATAAACAACACAATACATAAATCTATGCACAAACCAGTTTCTAAATTGGATAATCCAGCAAGTATTTGGACACCTGCACGGATTTTTTCGTGGGCGAACGGTGCGGAACCCAACCCTTACCTTGTTCTTAAGCCGGGGGTGTGAGAAACCGTCATTAAATAGTCGTAAGTACAATATGTTTAAAACCAAAATGTCAATTATGTTTACACCCTCAAATGTTGCAAACGGTTTCAAAAATTCTCAGATGAGAGAACGCGAAAACCCCACAATTCAACGTGGGTGCGAACGAACATTGGGACGCAAGAGAATTGCAGTGCATCACCTCCCAAGTTTTCATCACTTCATTTGGGTCCAAGAAATAAGCAGAACCCCAGGTCGCGGGTGAATATCTCTCATGATGTCAAGGCGCACAAAGGTAAGTTTGACTCAACACTACCGCAGAACCAAATGGTTTGATACCAAACTAAACATGATCAACACATACCCAAAAGGCTAGTATATCCCGGTATATCTTACTTTCTGTCCCCAATTCTACGGGGTTGTAGTGCCGCCTCACTCAGCAGGTTTCCTTGAGACATTTCACCGGAGAGGAAACTGTATCGTTGAGATATCCGTTTGCAGCACGTTTGCGCATGAATGGATTGTTTTCCCATCAAACCTGGTTGGTGGTTTTTCGCCCTACCCTTCTGAACAATATGAGTGAAAGTCAGTTGGGATGATGAAAATTCCCAATATGATGGGAAAGTCATAAAATTCCATGGTTCCAAACGACCAAGCAGGTATATTGTTATTCCAATTATTAACCATTATTAACCATAGATTAAGCATAGATTAACCATTATTTACCATAGTAAACCACCAACCAGAAACATATTCTGTCCGTTGTTCAGCTAGCCATGTTTGATCATCCCATATCCCTGTGAAAATCCCACAGCCAGCCAGTTGTATCCACAAAGCACGTGCTCGATATACACCTGTTAACATACCGCAACTCCTTGTTAACCCAAGTTTGTTTTCACTTGATATCAAATCCGTCAATCAAAAAGAATCCGTGAAAATCAGAAAAACTTGGTTTACATTGAGCATTCAAATTTCAATCATCTTCCAGCAACGAATGAACCTAAGACCATCTAAGACCTAAGGTCCCACCCTTTGATATGTCCTTACCAAGGGTTTTGTTCACCAGGCGACAGCATTTGTCGTGTGTAGTTATTGGGAAGGTTCCGCAGCATCACCTCGGACAGGTCTATTTGTCGGTTTCGCTATGTTTCGGCGATGGGGCGATGTGTTTCGACGAAGCGCGACGCATGAGAAATTCATGTGGTGTCAATGGAATTGTTGATGGATTCTTCAATGAGGGATGCCTTAAGGGGATACCCCCGTCAACATACCTCAGAATAATTATAATATTATTCCGGCACCCGTTGAGTTCAAAAAAAACAATTATTCTAAGAACTCATGAGTTCATATGGAAA
>Ga0126342_10002120_pt1 | contig 30134 bp, 17 predicted proteins | sample Cyp1metagenome_FD_92528 | JGI IMG/M metagenome (GOLD analysis project Ga0126342, IMG submission 92528) | Coral microbial communities from Lord Howe Island, Old Settlement Bay, Australia - Cyphastrea 1 metagenome | ecosystem: Host-associated > Invertebrates > Cnidaria > Coral ...
CACTTGCCACTCCTGCGATGATTCCCCCCGCACTTGAGGACATCAGCGACGACGAAGCGCCCAAGCCTCGGCCGCACGTGTCCAAGTTCGACGCGCCGCAGACGGTGACCATCGGTGGACAGGTGGAGATCCAGCGGAAAAAAGTGGTGCCTGGTGCAGGAAAAAATGGGGGATTTTGCCATGGCAAGTTGTAACAATCGAAGGTTAAATCAACAAGAGTTGCCTCGAGCCTCACAAACTTGGACATTTAACCTGCAGAAATTGTGAAACATGAGGCTTAAACCAACCAACGTGGGGAATAATTATATGATACTATAATATGGGAATAGTTGCAGGAAGGAGCTAACGATAGGCTTCCTAAAATTAGAACGACCTCACTGCCACGTCAGTGGAATGATTGGAATTGGATTGAGCGAAAAAACTCTCCAAATGGCATTGATTCCGATAAACAATTATGTAGTGAAGTGCTGCAATTCATCTACATATCATTGAACTACATTGACCCCGGTGATTTATCTTCTTAAAACCAATGGCTTTATAAACATTATAAGCCAACTTATAATCCACTGTATATGGCCATACTATAGCCATTTGGTGGTTTCAAACATGAATTTTATGACTGTCCATATTAATACATGGGATGTCATCCTTCCCATTGACGAACTCCATCATTTTTGAATATATGGTTAAATTACTATGACTATGGCAAACTTGTGATCCATTGTATCCCACTACCCCGCCCAGAATTCCAACACACGTCACAGGGTCAAGCTGCTGCTGACGTCGAGATGGAGGTGTTGGAAAGACGTGGGAGGTGGATGTAAAGCCCTGGTCCAACAAGCCTCCAGTTTTGGGGATGCCTCAGATCATTCGTAGTGGGTGTCCCGACCTTGCCTTGATCCTTAACAGCACTATAGTACTTCCTTTACGTACAGGGTCCCGTCATCAGTGGGGGAGGAAATGGTCTTGAGGTCCCCCCCAATCCTGAGGAGTTACACGATAGCAGTTGTCGTTTTAAGCGGGGTAACGAGGCACATACTGTTTGAGTCCCCACCTCCGTCTATTGGCGAAGGGTCAGCCACGTATTTGGCCTCTTCACCTGCCATAAGATTTGTTGTTTTCGTAGTGTTGTTATGTTTCCCTGCTTGTAAAGCGGGGATTTAGGACCTATGTGCAATACAACTGTTCACGTGAGGTTAGCTCAATAGGAGCTTGTAGGAGGGAAATTATTTGGAGAAATTTTGGAGCTTAACGTGGTTTGGAAAGTTACTCGGCTGTTTTGTTTGTGCCATAAATAGGAAACTAGAGATACCCAATTGAGAATTCAGAATTCAGCATGTTTCAAAGTAGCAAAGGTTTGAAATGACTTTGTGGGCCCACCACTACTGATTGTCAGTCATTGCTGGGGGGAATATCCGGAAATCAAACCAACAATTGCGTATTTTCTGCTTTGGACATGCTGTGATTTACCAATATCTGCCCCCAGATGCTGTTCGATCTGGAAAACCGACAACTTCGTACAATCAATTCCTATAGAACTTTCGTGCTCATCATACCATACTGACCCTTAAAAGAGCAGCAGCATCGACACATCCGCAAGTGGCGTCAAGATCAGCAGCCCCTACACTAGCGACAGCGGGGCTTCAGCGATGATTTCATCGCCAACGTTCGAAGCTCAGCTGTCCTTGCCACGGAGATCAAGCGACTGGTCAACCAGCGGCATGAAGACCTGCCTGGAGTAGTACGACAACACCATTGACCAAGGCTTCGGGGGTCGGGCTGCGGAACTTCATCAACGTCGAGGTCAAGGAAACCGGTCACCGCTGGCATAATGCGCTTGCCTTGGGTTACATCAACGAAGATGAAAACAACCTCGGCGACCATATCCATTTCATGGATCCGTTTGACGACGCAGGGACCCGTGGTCATCTTGTCGAGCGCAGCGTTCTTGAGACCGTTGCTCCACCCCATGAGAGACCATACGCTGGATGCTGCACCGTGTGGACACTCCAGAGTTTCAATGGTCTTCGCTGGAATGACTTTGAACGACAGAGTGCTTCACTATTTCTTCATGAGTTTGGGGTGCCCAAAGACACAGGTCGCCATGGAACATCTACAAGGTGCTGAGATAATTTACAGATTGAATTTGGACATTCCCTTGGTTTGCGGCATTCATGACTCAGAAATCCACAGCAAGCATAGGTTCACAATGGTTCACATGGGTTTGTTTGAACATGGGGTATCCACAAATTTGATGGTCAGTCACTAAATAAATATATATATATATATATTATATTTTATATATGTCATAACATTCATAACCATTTTCCCGTTTAAAACTTACAAGGTTCTGCAGACTATCCCATGTTCAGACACATCCACATTGCTTCGTCGGCAGAATTCAAAGATCAGCCAGGAGGATGATGATGAGCCATTTGAGACTGAGGTGTGGTGACACGGTGACAAGGGGGGTTCTGAAAGAATGGGATGCCCTCTGCTAAACTAACAGCTTGTCATGGAAAATCACATTTTTTTATGGGTAAATCCACTATAAATGGTCATTTTCAATAGCTTTTTGTATGTTACATAACTATGGAAAATCACCATTTTTAATGGGAAAATCATCTATAAAAGGCCATTTTCCATAGCTGTGTTAGTTTACTGGAGGGTATTGGACGCAGCTTGGTGTGAAACAACCCCCCAATGGGTGGATTTAGCTCGCTACAAATCGCTACAGGTCCTGATTCTTAGTGGTTTCTGGGTGTAGGTGGATTGCACTATGTAAGACCCACCAAAGGATTATCTTGGAAGGTGATCAGCGAACCAACATGAACCAGCTCTTACATTGCAAGCGCCCGAAGTGGGTCAATGTTACGCCCCATAGTAGGTGTCTTGGGTTGGCTTGGCTTTGAAGGGTTTATTTTCAGACATATTCATGAAGGCTATATACTGTCGTGATATCGTGTGGACAGAATAGACTATCGTCTTGCAAGGTCTTTGAAGTGAGATTGATTTCCTGGATTCCTATGATGAGCGTTTTCCTCTAATTTGGCTGTGGCTTGGCCGTTTTAGTTTGTTAAACCCTCACGTGACTAGAGGTACCCCCAAATCATCCATTTTAATAGGACTTTCCACTATAAAACATCCAGTTTAGGGTATACCCATTTATGTATCCCCCCTACGTACCCTCTGGTAAACTAACATCGCTATTGAAAATGGCAATTTATAGTTGATTTACCCATGAACAATGGTGATTTTCCATAGTTTTTTGTTTTTTTTTGCATGTTTGCCAGAGGGTATCACCAACATAAACCCATATGGAGGTTTCCTGAAATAGGGGTACCCCATTTCATCATCCATTTGGATTGGTTTTTTCATAGAACCCCCATATGAACCCCTTGGTTCAGGACGACGGCCTGGTGGATGGTGACGATCGCCGGGAAGACGTGTTGCAGTGCCGCGCGCTGGGTGAAAGGGCCTTGAGGACGGTAGGGCCGGTAGGGCCGGTACTTGGTGGTTCATCCCAGGACTTGTACCGCAAGTGTTTTAAGCACATCCACGTACTTGGCTAGGTACCCCAGTGCATCCGCCACTTGGAGTTAGTAAGTGGGTTAGTTCACCCAACTTATAAGTGAACCTTGCCCCTACTTAGGCCATTCATAATCAGGGTTATAAGATGTTATAACATGTTATAACCTACTTACAAACTGGGATGAACCACCAAGTAGGGGGCTGCTAGAATGGTTCTGGATAAGTTATAATGGATGGAATATTGATGGGAGTATAACATTCATAACTTAATGTTGGATTTGATAATTGTGATGATCGGAGATTGAAAAGAGTCAAAACCAGTATTTTTACTGTCTGGTGATGTTCTATGATCATTCTGTTATGTTCACGTGCGTTGTATTTATATATATATATCCAATTATCTACTTTTTGGAACATTCATGAATCTTTTTATCATTACTATTATCATCACCACCGTTTGATGTTATCACTATCATCAATGAATGATGACCATCACCACTGCCACGAACCGTCACGAACTGCCACTACTTCTCTTGCCCTCTAAAGAAAGATATGTCAAAAAATGTCTAACACATTAACGCGTATTTGTGGTGATTTGTTTATCAGGAAGTTGAACATATGCATTTGCTACACAAATGCAAATTGCAGAGACATGGAACATAGTCATCTACTGGATTGGATAGTTTGAACTTGGTTGGATCCGTATGTTGCAATGTTGCACTGAACACCAGATCCAAATATAGATTGTAAAAATATATATGTATATATATAATATTTGTTCATTTATGCTTATTTTAGACCCCAGTCCTTCCAGATTCAGAGTTTTCTGCTCCAATGCAACCTGACCTGGCCAGGAACGGTGACGTCTCGGAAGGCATCCGCTTGTTGGAGAAGGCGGCAGCCGTACAGGGGTGGTGCGGTTGCCTTTTAAAAAGGGGCTGGGGACCAAATAGGAAGCTCCCTCCAGTTACCCTCTGGTAAAACATACAAAAAAATATGGAAAACCAACATTTTTAATAGGTAATTAGTTAAATCAACTATAAATGAGCCATTTTCAATAGCTATATTAGTTTACCAGAGGGTTCCAATTTCTTTAACCCGACCAATGAATACATGCATCATAAATCCATCTTAATCCAACACTTAGCCTAGTTACTTACAATCAACTTACCCATACTTTGAGGACCTCTTCTTGCAACTAAGGAAACCATGTACTGTAAAAGACCTTTTATTCAATTGAAAGCTGTTTTAGATAGTTCGATATATCTACCGTAAACCCTAGCTGTACTAGTTGTAAGCCAACTTCGGCAAAGATCAGCACCTCTGACTCAATAGACCAGCTGGAAACCCAGGAATCTAAGTTCAGTTTCTAAACTTACGAAGCCCAGTCAGTGGGGTAATATATTCTTGGTCATATACCCCCGTTGTATCAATGTCTTAACCCATGTACGTGGATTACACCCCATGTAATCCTAACTTGGATTTGTTGAGTCGATCATTTGTTTATTTTTCGAATGGGAAACCCAGGAGAACGGGGGAATTTATAGGGAATATGTTTTGTTTCTTTTTTTGGGGGGCCTTAAGCAAATCCAAGTTTGAAGTGGTGTATGTAAAAACAGGAAAACTTGGATGTTAACATGTTTCGATTACCAACAGTCCCACCCCCCAAAAAAAAGAGATAACTGCTTGGTGGTTCATCCCAGTTAGTAAGCTATAACCCTGATTATAAATGGGCGTTTTGTAGGGGCAATGTTCACTTATAACTGGGGTGAACTAACCCACTTACGATTCCTGGGATGAACCACCAAGTGGGATAGTCCCGTTGGAAGGCCATGCGCCTTGGCGGCTGTCCCGGACTGGAGGCAGGTGGGGCGCCATGGAAAATGTGCAAACGCTGGGGTTGGAAGCATGCCACCAGATATCTTACGTTTCTGCTGGATTTCAAGATGGAACCTGTAGATGGATGTAGATTTGATATATATATATATATGTATGTATGTATAATATATACGGATGAATCATGGTTGAATTAAGCATTGAAAGCTGGGGTTTTTGATAGGTGGTATATGGTGGCACCATTTATTTGACCATCGTTCATGATCTCCCCATGATTCTGTGAATAGTTTGCCCACTGATGATCACCTATGATGATCGTTGATCAGATCCCCTGAAACTAAAAAAGTCAACTCCAAGAAAGTCAAAAAAACTGATTCTCCAGAAATTTCAAAAACCTATTTCTCATGTCATATCTCGTCAAATCAGAGCAAACCCACAGAAACCCAATGACTGCTGTAGGACACACTTCGCGCTGCCCGTGCCCAAGCCGAAAGCGTTGATGCCACACCGACACCTGCGCGGGCGCAGGTGCCAAGGGTGGAAGGTGCCAGGTCCCAGGGTTCCCGTGGTCTGGTGGGAAACCTTTGATTGCCATGGCAGTTGAAGGCTGGTGACTTCAGAATCACTGTATTGTCAGTATTGCACTTTTTCTTATACAAGTAGATTCAATTAGATAGACCATGATAGACCCACAACAAATGGTATAAAAGATCATATGCAGTAATATTTGTAGATTTGTTTTTTGCACTTTTATATCTTCACGGACAAGATGTTGATTGGATCATGTCATCCAACTCCCAACTTTGAACGCACTTGGGTCCAGCCGCCTGACCAGGAGCCCAAAGCCGACGAAATGAACGGCCGCTCGGTAGCAGATGTGGAAGCTGATAACCGGTACACATGGTGAAAGATATTGGCTATATAAACCAACCACAATGGGGCATAAAGGGGAATAGCTACAGTAAAGGCCCTTAAACGAAAAAACTAGGCTGAGTGATGCTGAGTGTAGGATTTAGGTTGGAAATAGCAGTTAGATAGGGTCCTTCCTGTGAAAGTCGGGTCCCGATCTTGTATTCCATGTTCGTTTTCAGTTCAACAGCACCTAAATCCAAGCATTCAATGCTATCACCTTAATAATCACCGCAGTTTTTGTAGATTGTGGGGGACCTCAAAAACACCATAAAATCTCCAGATCCACCACTCCCCCAAGCAGGGCACATGCCGAGCAGCGTCACCGAGGTGGTTTGGTGCCTGACAGGTATGCCTGGTCACAGACCAAGGAGCACTGGTGAATTAAGCATCAGTCAGGGCACCAATTCGTTTTGGGGTTTTATATGGTTTTATGTTCAGAATATTAAACATTCATCAAAAAATGCGTGGTATTGTGCGGTGATACTGTTGAAGAATGCAACCTGGTCTTATTTGACGTGTCCCACGTATTACGTCACATGCTTGGTTCCAGCTCTTTATTCTTGCCATGCTTCTGTGAAAGCACCAGTTTTATATGTGAATGGCTATGTTGTAGCAAATGTTAATCATGTTGATCTATACAGATGGGAGAACATGTCATACAACACTCTCAAAGCGCTTTATTTGTAGGGTTGGTCACATTTTTTTGCATCTCATAGGCTGGCGGAAATTCCATGGAGTCTGAGATGAACATCATAAGGGCCCTGATTTGCCCTTGGATCCCAGGGGAAAAAACACAGGTTCTCACTTCGACCTCACTGGGAATCATGGTTTCTGTTAGGGAAATCATCCCCAAATGGCCTTAATTCAAGTTAGTGAAATACTATAACTTACCCAGACTTATTGTTGGTTAGATGTCACATGTTGCCAACCGTTAGTGTTGGTTATAGTCATGTATGTTAGTGACACCAGTTATAATAACAATGTTATGTAAGTTATGCATGTATATTATTGGCATCTCATGGGAATGATCTTCAACTTTCAGTTGCTATGGTCCCTAAACAAGGAAACTATATGTAACTAATCAAACGAGCAAACCCGGGGGTGTGCCCGGCGCCATTGTATCATGTGTTTTTCTCAAGGGAGGGAATTGCACCAACAAATTGCCTGCCATTGTCGGACTCACCCCAATCACCAACAATCCAACTGCATTTCATCAAGGTTTGGCCGGCAAGGTCGTAAAGCCCATTTGCCAATCATGCCCATTTTGTTTTCAATGTGTGTCCACTCTCTGTGGATATATTCTCCATTGGAATCCACGGATTCCCAGTGCTAAGATTCAATGGGTTAGTTGACATTCCTAGGCCAACCCTGGGTGAAACGACGGTGGATACATCTCACAACATTTGCTAAATCTTTGATGATTACTCTCTGGTGATTTCCCATGGCTATGAAAAATTGACCATTTATGGAGGGTTTATGATGATTTTCTTGTTCAAAATGGTAATTTTCCATAGCTACTTTGAATAACCCGAGTATACACACTCAACTCGAAGCCCTAGTGTTTGTTCATAACTCCTCCAATGTTCATTGCTTTCATTGGTGAAATATGGTGATCATTGCTGGTTAAATCCCATATTGTTGCCATGCTATGGATGGACAAAATCCTGCAGCAGCTGATAACTCTTAGGATTGCTATGAAACACGGTAGATTTCATGGGATCAAAAAGTGGAATTTTGCAACCATCTACCAACTGGATCAGGATTTCGCAAGCATCCAAATTGTAGTGTTTGTTTCTAATTTATCCTCTGGTGAACATACTAAAACAACAGAAACTTAGTTGGTTCGTATGAGGAGTTCCTTATTAGCAAAACGTATGAAAGTACTAAAGTGCCGTTGGCCATGTACCTGATTTAGCCTCTGGTAAACGTTTACATAACGATGAAAAATCACCATTCTGAATGGGAAAATCAACTATTTCGACTGCATTATCAATAGCAAACTGCTAGTTTACCAGAGGGTATAACCCAAATTTGCCATATTTTTTTGGGACTTTCTGAGTGGTCCAGGAGACGGTTGAGCTGAACCTCTTTGTCCCCGAGGACGCTAAGGCTAAAGATGTTGAGGCCAGGGTCATGGATTAAGAGCTGGTTCAACCAAGTAGCTCATATGGGTGAAGTAACATGAAGTAATTAACCAAGAAGTAACCATACATAACCATACACTAGCCATACACTAATGGGATATTGATGGTTTGTCGGATGTTGATGTTAATGGAACATTAATGAAATATTACTTAGCCTATCAGTTGAATCACGACTTAACATTGTTGGGTTTCATCTGGATGACTTTATAATGACCTCATGGCGCTTCACTGCAACGATGGGAATGGATTTAGGCTCCCAAAATGGCTGAAGTTTTCGAGTTAGTCAAGTATAACAATTTGCCCAGATGAATGGATTAAAGCATGGCTGCTAACCTACTCACCAGTTACCTAATGGATCGGGTTACAGATCTAGTTGCTTGTCAGATGTCCCTAAAGGAGAGTATCCTGACTGGCAGGTTTTTTTCCCTCTTAAAGAGGTTTTTCCTGCTGTCTCTCCGCTCAGCCCAATGTCCGGCTGTGGCTGCTTTGAACACTGCCATTTTTTTCCTACGAACCTTGGTTGTCCGTCCGTATCGACACGATTCCTCGGATTTCATTGTCAGATGTTTTTGAGACTAGATGTTTAGATTATATAAGTATTTTCTGCTGTTTGACCCACTCAAAATGAAACTATCAACTATCGTATCAATTCTTTATCTTGGATTATTATCATGACATGAAGCATGAACATCCCTTAAGGCCAAACATATCATCATGATCTCCCTGCCGCCCATGATGCCTGGCCCATGCTTCAATGGTCATTCCAAGATCCTAAAATGGAGGTACTGTACCATATAAGGCCATATTCTGGGGGTATATCCCCTTACATAGCCCTAAAAAATAGGCCATATATATGGTAGGTACCTCCAATTTAGGATCCTGAAATGGCCGTTGAATGCTGGCCTTTTCCTTTTCGGAGGTGCTGGTCACCGAGAGCACTTTGAAAATCAGCCTGGCCAAGGTCGTTCTATTCTCGGGCGACTGGGAGTTTAAGGCGCCGCTTTGGGGATAAAACGACTGGGTGGGTCCGGATTGAACATGATTTTTCCATCAAACATGGATAAATGATGGTTATGAGCTGTAAAGGTATATGTTGGTAAATCCATCATAACAGTACAATATTTATATTAGATCGATAGTTTATCATGATTTAAAGTTGAAGGGGTATAGTCATCATGCAGATATGAATATATATGATATATGATATATGATGGGTTTAATGGGAAATTCATGGGTCAACTGTCAAACATTGGGGTTAAAACAAAAAATGATGGCACATGCACTTTCAAAAGTATATACAAAGCAACTGGTGATGGATAGTTTAGTAACTTTATTACTTATAGTACCCCCTGAAAGGATAGAAAAAACACATGTCCAACATTATATAGATGACGTTTCCCCTATCCAGGTTTCGAACTGTTCTATCTATGACTGGGGGTTGCTATGAATCCTTTGCCAGCTAAACAGCGCAAGGTAGTCAAGATTGGCCACAATGTTCTTAGCTTGGACTGGACGCTGCGAAGTGATAGGCCCACTTCTAATGGTTGCTCCACGAAATGCCAGGGCAAGTGTAACACAGCAGCCTATGAGATCATCGAAAAAATACATGGTGAAATCCCTAAAGTGACGCACCACTGATTTCCAAAATCCCATCGTTTTGGGTTTCAATCCGCAAGGTGGAGCCGGAAGAGGACACCCGGCGGTGGAAGCGTCAAGAGATGGCCATGCAGTGCCATGCAGAGGGTCATTATCCAATCTGGGCTTCAAGTTCAAATGAGAAAAAAACATGGAATTTAGGGGCATCTCCATAATTCCAATCCATCAACCCAAACTATGAGGTGATCATTGGTTGGTTGGTTGATGGGTCAATCATTCAAGATGCCTTTGCAACATTGTTTGTTCATGTTGCATCTCTTCAACATATTCATTATTGGTTTCGTACATCATGTTTAGTTAGCACCAATTCTATTTCCGTAGTACCACCCCGTTGTACACTAATATTTGTTGCGAAACTTTGGCAAACTTAGACGCATTTTTGTTTGAACGCGTATGTTTTTGATTATGTCCGATGGTAAATCTACTTACAGTAAATAATCTTAAATATATATGTTTTGAGCGTGCAGGTAAAAATGACCTATGCAAATGAAGGGCCCACAGACCAGATCAGACCAGATCGGATGACAGGTCTAGATTTGTACTGAAGGCCGGCTCCACCTTTGGTTCTTAGCCCAATTTCACTATTACTTTCTAGCATTTGCCGTGGGTGAACATAGTATCATATAATGGTAAACCGCATAATGAATTTACCATTTGGGCATGATTCTCATCTTCCATTTATGGTCATATTATTGAGAGGTTTTTTAATTGCAATAAGGGGTTTGCCACATTGCGAAAGATTCATTCTAAAAGGATAGTCATTGGAAGGACAGTTTGGGACTTGGCTGAGGCCAGGTTTTAGTGATTTCCCCATGCTGGCCTCCGGGTGGCCCTGATGTCCTCATTGTAACCCCCAAACGTAGCTTCAACGAGTTAGGTGATTTGCTACATAGCGATTGAACATGGCCCATTTAGTTCGTTGATCATGCCATCAAAAAAAGCTATTGAACAAACATAGCTATTGAAAATGGTGATTTATAGTGGATTTACCCATTAAAAAAATGTGATTTTCCACAGCTATGTTAGTTTACCCGGTATGGAAACCCGGAAATATTGAAGTGAAGATCATCTCTTGCCACATCCTGTCACAACTTGTTTTATCCATTTGGTGGGTACCCCCAAGTCGCCATTTGAATAGGGAAACTGCTGATTAACCAATGGATTTGGGGTTTGGACAAACCCATTTACCCTTTAAGGTGACCTATATAATGTACGCAATGTAGATATGGAGCATCACCATTCTTAAAATTGGCAAATGAATCATAAATCATCGAACTAAATGGGCCATGGCTTCCATAGCAAACTCTTAAAACAACCAGAGGGTACTAGCCGGAAGTGCCCGAGCAGCCCACTTCCGAGCAGGACCCGGATTGGGAACTGAAACTGCGTGATGGCCGGCGGGTCTTGAGACTTTCAGTTCGCAAGGTGCAGGGTCGGATGGGACAGGTTAAACGCCATGAAACCTGGGGGTTTCGGCAGCAAAATCTGGAGGAATTCATCATCGCACTTAGGGGTAAACCAACTGGGGCTGGGTGTTTTGGTACTTTAATTTCTTGGAATTTTGATGGTGGTATATCAACCTAACCCAACCAAATCAAAAAGAAACAGGGCATCCAAGGTTGGTCAGAAGTGATTCAGCACTCCTTTGCTGCATCCAACTGCCAGAAATGGTGATGTTCCATGACTTTAAAGGCATCACATAATATATATATATATATCTATAATGTTAATTGTAATTATATACATTATATCCACCAATGAAGGCAACCTACTCAAGAACCCCTATTATCAGGTCAGAACTTCATAGGCAAACCCCCTATCTATCCCCATTGATTTTATTGATTTAAAGTAGCAACAACAACAACAACAACAACCACAACAACCACAACAACCACAACAACCACAACAACAACAACCACAACCACAACAACAACAACAACAACAAACACACAGCCACACAAACAGAGCAATCAAGCATCAATTAATCACCAACCAGATATGAACATGTTAGCGCCTACAGGTATTTTTTGTTCAAACCGTTTATTGTTTTCAAATCAGCCATTTATATCCCACTATCATCCCATTATCATCCCATTATCGTTCCATTATCATCCGATTATCCCATTATAATCATTATTAATCCCTTTCATATTCCATTAACATCATATTCCACTAACATCCATTAACATCATATTCCATTAATAGTCCATTCATATTCCACCAATTATCCATTTATAGTCCATTCATATTAATAGTCCATTCATATATTAATGGAATTACTATATTCCACACTATTATATTAATATTCCATTAATAATCCATTAATATAACATTCCATTTATGCTCTCCATCGGCTGAGCTTTCTCGCCATCAGCAAGCGCTGAAGCCGCCGAGGCTCCGCTGCCCGGAGGCTTCAGCGTCTCGGCCGGGAGCCTTGGAAGGGAGACTCGAGGAAAGTCGGTGCCTGCGTCAGTTGGAAACCCCAAGGCACCCATTGGAAAACCATAGGAAAACCATAGGAAAATGGTGATTTAATGGTGATTAATCCATAATTAAGCCTCTTAAAGATGAAACATAGAAATTCTGAGCAAAGTGGTGCCGCGAATCCTTAGCTAAGTTGGTTGATAACTATATAGTTGTACTAGGGTCATTTAGGGTCTATGGCAAATATATCGAGCTAGGGAATGGACTGAAACATGGGTTGAAACATGGTGAAATGAAATGAAATGAAAGCAACAGACCTCCTAAGCCGAGATATTTTTTGGCCGGAGTTCTGGCCATTGATGCTGGGTGCATAGGTGGTTTTACAAGACAACCCTTTGCGATGCGAACCAATTACCCTCCGGTCATTTAAGATAGCTATGGGGAAAAAACACCATGCTGAATATTTAAATCATCGAACTAAATGGTCCGTTTTCCACGGTTGTGTTGAATTACCAGAGGCGAGCAGCAAACGCCAACAAGGAGAACAGTCTGAAACCATGCAGGCACCAGGTTCAGGTACTATCGCATCAAAGGCCTTCCCAAGCGCACCAAGGGGGGATAGTCCCCCACATAGACCTCACATAGACCTCATGTATAACAGTAGATATCCCATATCTAAGTATGTTTAACAAGGCTTGCTATAAGTTGGTCTATAAACCCATCTAACTACAGATATACCATAGGCCCCGGTGATTTATCTTCTTAAAACCTGTGGTTTTATACACATTATAAACCAACTTATAATCCACTATATATGGACATATTATAGCCATTAGTTAATCTGGTTGGTGGTTTCAAACATTTGTTTATTTTCCATAATATATGGGATGATTGTCCTTCCCATTGACTAATATTTTTCAAGATGGTTAAAACCACCAACCAGCAATTACTGTCATCCACTGGTTTGTAACAACCCATCTAGAGATCGCAGGTGTGGTGGAGTCGCGTTTTGAAGGGCGAAGCTGCCATCGACGTCAAGGACCTCGAGGCGAAAAAACCCAAGTCAAGTGGAGTGAGGAGGGATGGATGGATGGATGGATGGATGGATGGATGGATGGATGGATGGATGGTGATTTACGCTCTGGTAAACATACAAAAAGCTATTGAAAATGGCCATAGAAATAGTTGATTTACCCATTAATAGCATGATGATTTTCCACAGTTATGTCAACGTTTACCAGGCCGGGTATATTTCTGTCAGCTCTGACAAGGGCTTACTGTAGCGGATCGACTGCTGAAACCGAGTCACGGAATGCGTGGAATGTGTGGGTCATTGAAATGGATTTGGCTGAATTGTCCCAAAATGCAGAATGCAATTGAAAATGGTCATTTACAATGCATTACCCTCTGGTAATTAGCAACATTGGGAAAATAACAATGCAAATTACCATTATCAGAGCTTTTACCCTCTGGTAATTTGTTAACAAAAAGCTATTGAAAATGGTCATAGAAATAGTGGATTTACCCACTGAAAATGGTGATTTTCCATAGTTTTTTGTATGTTTACCAGAGGGTACTTTTCACTAGGCCAAACGGTTCCAGTCGACACTTCCTACGCAAAACTACGGTTTGTCCTATCAAAATAAGGCGGCTCCTGCAGATGTTCCAGGAAGAATTCTGGGAGTTAACAATTATGTCTTTAGGTGTCCCAATAATTTCCATATGTTAAACATGTGCAGTTTGTTCAATGTTCAATTTCTTGCGCTGATTTGATGCAAATGATGGATTACATTTATTGGTGAGGTGGTTCAGTTCTCTTTGGGACTTGTCCCTGAAAATGTATGGTGATTTCATTTATTGATTTTTTCCATCACATTCAGATCATCAAGCCCAATGGCTTCTATATGCAAAAAAACCTTTTGGGATAGTTGGTTCAGCCAGCCAGCGGTTGATCTATCTCGGCTTGGTCGCCTAACCTCCTATTTGTTATATGGAAGAATGGATGGAAATGAATCAAAATACCGCCCTCACCCAGTGCTCCAAGTACCGTCACAGAAGGTGTTTGAACCCCAAGAACCAGCTCCAGATACGATCTCAGAAGGTGTTTGGAGGCTAAATGGCTCATGATTTGGCATGTATTTGTCCACATTTTTACGTATTTTCTATGTGATTCTATGCGAATGTACCCAAGGCCCAAGACATGAAGCTTCGCCCAATTTCTTGGGTCAAATCTGACTGAAAGCTTCCAGGGCCGGAAACGAGACCGCGGCAAGAGCGATGAGTTTGGGATCCAAGTTGGATCATTGGGAGATCTCCAGGATCCAATTGATGGAGGTACGTAAACGTACCATATTTCTGGCCATATTTTGCTGGGATATTCCCTTACATAGGCCTAAACAATGGGCCTTATATATGGTAGGTACCTCCAATCAATCGGTTCCATTGTTTATCACCATGAAATTTCATTGCTTATTTGATTTTCAATGTTTAATGGAGAATTTCTTCGGACTATGTTGGAATTGAAATTTTCAGGAAACTTTAAATTTAGTTGGATCCTGGTCCATGGATTGATTTCAGGGCTAATAGATTTTAGATGATTTTAGGGGTTTTCCATGGTTTTCCCTTAAATTGTCCACTCAAATTTTGGGCTTGGACTCGGCTGACTTCCATGATGTCCCATGGTTTATGCAGCCGGAATCTCAACCTGAACTTGGATTGCTCCAGCCCCTTGATGTTGGTCATCAATCTAAACATGAAACGGAGGAAAAAGGATATACCATGATATACCCTCCGGTTAATTAAGCATGGCAATTCAAAATTCTCTACACAAATGTTTTTTGGTTTGTAAAATCATTGATAAATGGTGGATTTCCGAGTGCCATGTTTGATTACCGGAAGGTATTCGAAGTCTGTGTTGGTTTTTGTGGGTGTTCAGGGATTCTCCCTCATTCTCCACACAAAGTGGACTTGTACTGTGAAATATGCAATTTGCAGAGCTGGCTCATGCTTGGTCAGTGCCCTGATTCCAAGCAAACTTGATGGGCTTCACAACCGCCCTTTTTGGTAATTTAACAGCTTGCTATGCAAACCATGGCCCATTTAGTTTGTCGATTTACCGGTCAAACATAGTGATTTTCCATAGTAGCAGAGGGTACATGATTTGAAAACGCAAGTTGAGTGATGTGAAGAGTTTACCGCCCTTCGCTGCTCGGAAGTGCATCAAAAGTTCGTCATTGGCTAAGAACAGGGCCCCTGCAATGTAGGGCCCGCAAGATTGCGAAGCTGGAGAAAATAACGAGTTTCTGGGCGATATATCGAAGTAGTCAAGTGGGGTTATAAACCAACAAACACAATTGGGTGGTCCCACATTGTAGGGACTTCCTAACCAAGGTTGTTGAAGAGCTGCGAACTTTAACTTTTCACATCCAATGTTGGACGTCCTTGTACGACACAATGAGAGGTATGCATCGTTTTCTCATCATAGCGGTAGTTTTATTTCAAGTCCTCTTTGCCATGCGTTATACTGGTTTAAGGCTTCTGATTTCTCATTGTTTTACTTTTCAGGAGGTACCCTCTGGTAATTTAACATAGCTATTGAATATGGCCATTTATAGTGGATTTAGCCCGTGTAAATTGTGATTTTTCCATAGTTATGTTAGTTTACCAGAGGGTAATCTTACGCCCTGAGTTTGGAGGGAGACATGTTTGACCACAATTCACTCATGCACAGAGCTCGACATGTCTGATTCCAAGGTTCAAGAAAGCTTGGACAGAAGCACACGCATCCCTGGCTGAAAATTGCAGTAAGTATGGTGGCGCTTGAAGCTAGCACATGCATCTTTGGTTGGTGTTTTGAAACAGGTTCTGCCATGATAGCGGCACTTGACATGGAGTCCCGTTTAGAATTCTCTCATGTGAAGGATTTTTCACACGGCTTGTTGCATGTCATGTTTCTGAGCTTCTCAAAGAAGAAAGGTCTGATGACCTGTTGTGATTCTCACCAGAATCTCTGGAGATGTAAAACCAAACCATCCATAATTTGCAATATTTTCTGATGTTCTCCATGTTACTTATACTTGGACATGTTTGAACTATTTGGCTTCGTGGTCAAGCCCCAGAAATGATGCAAGACATGACCTTAAGATCATGAAATCAGGTTGACGAATGCGGAGTCTCTTTGTTGGGATGTAACAAGCCAGACCAGTTGACCTTCACCTTTTTTCCCTCCTATAGTTCTGTCTTGCTCCCGGTATGACTAACCCCACCCACCCAACACCGTCTATAATAGAAATCTACTCATTGGTCTGACTACATGGGGGGCTGGGATTATTGGTTTTCAACTCTCTCTCTCTCTCTCTAGGTATCAATATAGACTACAGATACAGTTGCATCTATAGATACAGATACAGATTGACGGATAGAGACAGATAGGTAGATACATAGAGATGCAAACATAGATCCAGCTTGACGTCTGGTTGTCGCTTCCTCTCCGCCAGGACATGTTCAAAGAAGCAGTGAAGAAGCGCACGCCCATCCCCATCGATCTGTTGGGAGTCTCAGCTGGCTGCTGGAGGCCCCTGAAGGCCCAAAAAAAACTGGTCATCGCTGGTTGTTTCATGGGAATTCCCGTGGAATTTATGGTGACTAAAAATTGTTAACCAAGAAAAAGTGGATGTTAGTTGAATGACTAATAATTAAGAATTTGACCATTTCACCAAGAAAAACATGGATATTAGTCTAAATGTGACTTTAAAATTTTTGACAGTTTAACCAAGAAAAAAGTGGATATGTGTCTAAATGTGACTATTTAAATTTGGACCATTTCACCAACAAAAGTGGATATTAGTTGAATTTCACCTCTGGAAATCAACAGCATCAAACATGGCAATGGAAGATCCCGAAAGTTCCGAAAGTTCCAGGAGTTTTCCAGTCAGAAATCTCCATCTCTGGAGGCTCCGGTGAGCCAAGAGAAATGGTGATGTCATGTGCTTCTGGTTGGTGGTTTGGAACATGTTTTATGACTTTCCATATTAATTGGGAATGTCATACTCCCAACTGACGAACTCATATTTTTCAGGGGGGTAGGTAAACCACCAACCAGGATTTTTTCCCACCAGGATATAGCGATTTCAGCAAAGATGCAGATGTTTTGCCGTGAAAGATGGACTTCAACCAGGAACTTTTTGGATCTATCGTGGGAAAACCCACTATATGATGTTAATGTTCAATTGGGCTTTCCAGTTTAATTGAAGTGTTTTCCAGTTAAACCGTAATTCATGTTTCATGGTTTCATTGGGTTTTCATGGTTTAGTTGGCATGTTTTTATTTGCCACGCATGGAGGGAAAACAAAAACAGTTCTGAAATGTTCTGAACAGAAACTAGCTACTGTGAGTGGGCGCGGGCTATATCCAAAGCATATGTAGCTATCATGTAGTGTCCACCTTCTCCTCCTTCCCCCCTCCTTCTATAATGGCTGATTCTCCCGTGTTTTTGGTGGTGTAAGCTTCCCAGTTTCATGGTTTGGTTGTGAGGACTATTATTCCACTGCTATTTTTCATGGTGTTTACCCTTCGCCCTACCCAAACTGAAATCCAACATGGAACAGATATTGGTCCGGAAGATACGATGTACCCGTGGAAGTGGTTAAATTTGGTTAACTCTGCCAGATTCATGCGTTTCTTGGTGGTTTTGTTTGGAGGTGAAGACCGGAAAGAACAGTTTCTACCTATATTCTCATTCCCTGCGGTTTTCGATGAGGATTTACTTTTCCTTTTTTCCCGGGATTGCTCGGGGAATAGATATTTAAGGGAACCACAAGGGCTTGAGTTCCCCCTATCTCTGCTCCTTAGGGGTGGCTAATGTGGCGAGGACAGAGGCTCGGTTTGTTGCCGAAGCGATAGGGTAGAGCTTGTTGAAGCGGTTGAATGGTAGGTTGATGAGTGAAATGTTTGCCATCAAAAGGGTTAAGTACCTATTTTATCATTTATTCACATGTTTAAGATATTTTAAGATTATCTACATTTATCTACCGTACAATTTTATCGATTAATTGAAAGTGTCTTCCATTTTGGAGCGCACACACACATAATTTTAGACTTTCTGGTGAGGCTCATGTTCATTGGTTGTTTTCCTTGAAATGGGGCCATTTCCTCCTCTTTGTTGCTCAACTTCACTAGGATTCATCCATCCTGAAGCCGCTGAAAAGCAAGCTGAACTCCAGCTGAAGAATGGGCTTTGGAAGATGATATTCTTACTGAAAACAGCATGACATGGGCACTTTTTGTTGGCTTACACCCCACTTGACACCTGATATGGGTGATATGGTCACGAGCCAGTTGTGTAGATCATAAGTAGGTGGGTTCCTTTGTAAACTGCGTAGTCAGTGGGGTTAAATGGAACAACCCCCCCATTGGAGACTTCTTGCACCGCATGCCCGGAGGTTGGTGGTGATTGCGCCGTTGGCCACTGGAGAAAATGTGCTGCACCTTTTAGATTCGGATTATTGTTTTCTATTACTATCCTTTTTGGATCTTTTTGGGAGAATGCTGGCTATACATGATGGTGAGTCGGTGCAATCAAAAAAAACTTGTTTAGACGTCAGGAATGGTCATAATTTGCTCACATGGATGTCCCATCGTTTTTGCCCATTCAATCATCATTGGGTATGGGGCCCCTTGAAAAGCCAACCATGTGCTATTGGGTCCAGATTGGGTGATTTTCCGACGATGGGTGCGATAAAGAGAGACCAACCAGCCAAAATTCACTCTTTTGGAGAAGGTACCGGTACCCTCTGGTAATTCAACATAACTATGGAAAATCATCATTTTTCATGGGAAAATTCACTATTTCTATGGTGATTTTCCATAGTTATTTTGACATAACCAGAGGGTATCTGAGATTCGTCCTGCCCCATCCAGCCGTTATAGGCAGTTGTCTAAGTCGCTCTCACAAGTGGAAGATGAGTATGTGCAGTTGGAGCGATGGTCAGTACAGTAGCCATACACCGTACACTATAGCGAAGGGCTATAGTCGGCATATTCCCAGTGAAATGAGCCAAGGAGCTACTAAGACTAAGAGTTTTCCAACCACATGAAAATAGATGTTGTAACTTCTGTGGGGCTAAGAATACGACTGACGCCCCACTCAACATCACTCAACGTCAAACTTGTGGCAGGGGATGAACGGGGTGTATTCTGTTTGGGTAAAGCTTGGGTATGGACTGTCTTCGATCTTGTGCGCCATAAATGGGCATACCGTATGGTAATCAAACATGGCTTGCTGAAGAATCCATCATTTATGTCATTTTCCCATTAAAGGGGATTGCCCATTAATGTGGGTAACACAATAAGAAACCATCCCCCAAATCACCATTTAAATAGGTGCTATAAACTATAAACCATCAAAATATCCGTGGTTTATGACATTGTTTTAACCACATTACACCCCATTACCAAACAGCTCAAGAAGCCTACTTTTTTCAGGATAAAGATTGGTTATCACAGAGACAATCGAATGACTGCAGCCAAACTTGTGGGGCTCAAACTCGTAAGGTGTAAGTGGACTTAGCCAAGCCTTTTCTGGAAGTGTGATTAGTGGTTCATCACGCCTTAGTATGACCTCAGAGGTGAGACTTATTCCTGAGCCTTGTCAACCATCACCTGGGTCAGGACTGCAGCCAGGGTCTTGCGAGCAGACACATCGAGAGCTAAACATTGGGTATGTACAATGCACACTTTTTTGTGATTATGAACCATGATGCCATGGGGCTCTTTACCAACTTCAACAAAATGATCGGTACTCGGGTTGGATTCTTTGGGTAGCTATGAAATTTCATATCCCAGATGCTCCATGTATGGTATATTTAAGTACATTTGGGTGATTTTTAGGGCAAATGCGGCAAATGTTGGTAAATATTCCAGCACCATGGAGCATATGAGTATGTTTTCATCCCTACAATGTGAGGCCCCCAAGATAGCTAAGTTGGTTTATAACTACAATAACTAGGGTGTATGGTACTTATAACCATAGTTAGATGGGGCTATAAACCAACTTATAACTAGGGGGCCCCACATTGTACTTTTGCACAGAGTTTACCTCGGTGACGTTTGCCGTGCCAAAATGGTAAGACATGGCGTGGCGTGCGGCGCCTGTGCCGCGGCGCGCGGTGCCGAAACCGCGGCGGAAGATGCAAGAGCCGCGTGGCGAGGGGCAGGGTGTGGGGGCCTTTATACTTGGATGGGTTCACTATGAAATTTGTAAGGGATTTACCATCTAGTAAACATACAAAAAGCTATTGAAAATGGCCATTTATAGTGGATTTTCCCATTAAAAATGGTGATTTTCCATGGCTATGTTAAATAACCAGAGGGATTTATTGGGATTGTAATGGGATTATGATATAATTGATATATAATTCTGGGGTTATAATGGGATTAATGAGGTTAGTGGGATTATAGTGGGGCACAACAGCTATTGAAAAGCTATTGAACATGGCCATCTGGTAAACATACAAAAAGCTATTGAAAATGGTCATTTATAGTGATTTACCAATCTGGCAATGGAAAATCTATCACTTCAAGTTGATGTTCCAATTCAAACCATATTTACCATCTGGTAAACATACAAAAAACTATGGAAAATCACCATCTTCAACAGGTAAATCATCTATTTCTATGGCCATTTTCAATAGCTATGTCAAATTACCAGAGGGTAGTGGGATTGTAATGGGATTATGATATATAATTCTAGGGTTACAATGGGATTATATAGATTAGTGGGATTATAGTGGGGCACAAAAGGGTACAATATAATGGTATTACAGTGGGATTATCTTGGGATTGTAATGGGATTCATCATGGGGATATAATTCCCTCCTGATTTACTCAAACATTCCCCGGAAACCATGGGTCTAACAGGGGATTTACCCTCCGGTAATTTAACATAACTATGGAAAATCCACCCATTTTTAATGAGTAAATCCACTATTTCAACTGGGCCATTTTCAATAGCTATAGGTTAGTTTACCAGGTGATTCACCAACTGGGGGCGAGTTCCCTCAGCATTACGGCACAACGGTGGCCACTGGGGTCACCGGTGAGCTGCGATTTTTCGGGCGAACGCCTGGGATGGAAATCTTTCGGCTATGGAAAGTCTCTGATAAACGAACTAACATCAAACAACTATATGGAAAATCCAGCCATTTTCTAGCTAGAAAATCCAGATGCATTTGATTCGTCAAAACTATCTGGAAAAACATAACTATAAACCAACATAACTATACGGAAAATCCACCCGTTTTCTAGCTGGGTAAATCCACTATATATCCACTATTTCGACTGGGTCATTTTCAATAGCGAACTGTTGACATAACCAGGCCGGGTATTCGTTTGATGTTTTGGCGATGTGTAACTCCCCAAAGGAGCAGTGATCCCTGGGGAAGTCCAAGGTGGGTCATTACGGGGCTGAAGGAAGCCACAGAGGTCGGAAAGTGCGGACGAGAATCGGGGGATTTTTTGAGGCAGAAACCAGCAGAAAAGATGGATCTATGGTCATGAAGCATAGCAATGGGAAATCCGTGGAAATCACCCCATATAAATATGGCATTGATTGGAACATCGACTTGAAATGATAGATTTTCCATTGCCATGTTTGATTAACAGAGGGTAAGTGATATCTTTTCGAGATTTGTTTCTGGCTCGTGGCAGTGCAAGAACCTCCAAGGGGAGGTCCCAACTCAAGTTGTTTTGATCCAACCTCAAGCTGTCATCAAGATAAAATTGTTGATTTAGTAGTAGTAAAATCCAACTTTGTAAAACCCTCGCTAAAGATAGTCTAAGGGCTATAGTTTTATAGCTACAGTTTCAGCTACAGTAACAACAAGTCGACCTAAAAGACCTGACCATGGATGACTGACGTAGCCGGCCTGGTTATGTCAACAGTTTGCTATTGAACATGGCCCAGTTGAAATAGTGGATTTATCCATTAAAAATGATGATTTTCCATAGTTTTTTGTATGTTTATGGATGATGGGTAGCAGTTTCTATCCAAAAAATAGCAGGTTTCAGGTGAGCACAATGAAAAAAAGGTGGAGTTGGATGAGTTGGAGCGGGCAATCTATGGGTCCCAATATTGGATGATGGGACATGTTTTCAGGGACATATTTTCTTTTTAAAGCATCGTAAGACCCATGTATTCTTGCAGAGTGTTGCTGAAATCAATCGATTCAATGAGAATATTGGAACGGCCAAGAATTTAGATTTACCCTCTGGTAAACTAACATAACTATGGAAAATCACCATTTTTAATGGGTAAATCCACTATAAATGGCCATTTTCAATAGCTATGTTAAATTACCAGAGGTTAAGTCAGTCAGGATTTCTGGTGCATGTCACAAACAGATCTACTTCCAGGAGTCAATAGCCATCGAACAAATGTTACAATCAACCCTTGGTTGCTACGGATGGACCTGTGCATGGTGGCTTTGGGTGTTTGTTCAGGTCTCTATCCTGCATGTTTGCATGATTTTGCATGCCATGTTGTTCATGCAGTCAACAAAAGTGAGACTTTTCACACCTTTATTCGCATGTTGTTTTAATTTTGTTCTGGTGTGTTGCCCAATAAACGTCCAGGTGATCATATACTCAGCAAGTACCCATCCTTCAAACCCATCGCGTTTCTATTACAATGTGGTGACACCAAGTATGTTTGTTGGTTTAGTTTATAACCTCCAACAGCTACAGTACAGTGCAGTTATTATAGTTATAAAATATGATATATACTTATATAGATACACTAGCGAAATAGGTCAAACTTAGCTATCATAAATCGATAAAATTCTCAATTTCTTCAATTTCTTCATGGCTAAAATCACCAATGTTCTAAGGTGAGACCAACTTGGCAAAGGCTTAGGGTTGACCCGGGGTACTCCAGGCGCAAGGTGGCTACTCCAAAGATCGCATCCCTGGCGGCGAGGCACAGCGGAAGTGGAGACCCCCGTTCTTGGCAAAACGTTGCTTGAAATCCTTGGGAAATTGGAGATCTAAGATGATTTAACTGGAAAAAACATGAGGATTTACTATTTACGCATCGATTTTATGGTTATTTGTAGTTGATATGCAGGTGATTTTTGATGATAGCCAAGTTGGTTTAGGGTTGAATCACCATTGTTAGTATGAATCTGTTACTTACTCAAGTCATTGACAGTCATATCAGTTATATATATATATATATCCCATATAAGCGGTTGAACCATGACTATCCAATATAAGCATACAGAACTATCAGTTGATATATCTAAGTTAATATATACAGAACTAACTGATATATATATATAGTTGATATGACTAGTGTCATTGACAGTCATATCAGTTTATCCAATATTTTAGCATACAGAACCACTATTTTAGCGGTTGAATTCACCGATCCGTCAGGCCAACCGAGCTTGGATCCCGCTTGGATCGCGCCAGGTCTTGACCAAGCAGGAGCGGCGTCAGCTGCGAAAGCTGCGATGGCAGGTGGGGTTTTTGCGGTCGCTACCATGGGGGTATCAATGGATTGGTTTTGTTGGGAAAATCTACCGGAAACCATAGATTTTCCCATTAAGATCATGGGGCTTTCCTGTAAATTTTCCCTTAAACCAATCCATTGAGGGTATCCAAAAATGGATGGTTTGTAAAGTTTGTAATGGAAAATCCCATTAAAATGTTCAGTGGATGATTGGGGGGTAGCCCTATTTCAGGAATCCTACAGAGCGGCTCGAACTGTCAAGAAAAAATGACGGTTTTTCATCGGTTTCACATGTTTCACCAACAATAAATGTGGGTTGAATGAGGGTACTCCAAGAGCTGGATGGTGCATTTTATGGAAAATCAATCTATGGATGGATGATTGGGGGGTACCCCTAATTTAGGAAAACGTTGCATACTCGGTGGTTTATCCTACTTAGTAAGTAGGTTAGTTCACCCCATTTCTAAGTGGATTACCCTCTGGTAAACTAACATAGCTATTGAAAATGGCAATTTATAGTGAGTTTTCCCATTAAAAATAGTGATTTTCGATAGCTATGTTAGTTTACCAGAGGGTAACCCTACTGATCCATACTTATCCCACCTATGACCGAGCATACAACCTATTTACTAAGGAGGAATCACCCAGTACAAGGTGGTGCCCCCCAATAAAATCCTTAGCTAAGTTGGTTTATTTCACGGGAATCCCAAAATTACCCTAGAATTTCAAATGAGAATCCCAAATTACAAATAATTCCCGTCCTAATTAGCATAAGTACCATATAAGTACCATATACTGATTTCAGATTGGTGAGTCATTATAATTCAGCCAGCTTAATGCTACCAAAACTTAAACTTGTCAGTAGGGATAAAAATAGAAATACTCCAATTAAGGGACTCAGTAACCGTGAATGATGGCTATTTTCCTACTAAGTACACTATGTAAGTCGCTAAGTGGTATGCAAACATTGGAGGTTTCAATCATTTCAATTTTTACACGCAGGGGGAGAGACTATACCCTCTGGTAATTTAACATAGCTATTGAAAATACCCCATTTATAATTGATTTACATATTAAAGATGGTGATTTTCCATAGCTATGTTAGTTTACCAGAGGGTAAATCAACGTGTGCATCAACGTGTGCATCAAGCAGTAGTATAGTAGCCACAAGAGCATACAAGGTTGGTTTGTATCGTCCAGGGTGTATCCTGGGTCTTTTGCAGCTACGATGCAGGTGGATTGCCGAAAAGCGTGTCATGAAAGATTGGCATTTTCTGCGGGTAATCATACCCGATTCCAGGCAAATCCAAACTGAATAGGATCCATGGTGCTGGTATATTAATGCTAACATAAAGGAGGTATATTGATGGGATCCATGGCACACCATATATAGCATACATGGATCCTATGGGAAATGAATGGCTTACGTTTTTTTCTTTAAACACGGTTTGATGGGAAACCAGCTATGTCCCGCCCTTTTTTTGACCGATGATCACCGACCTTGATAAACTCCGCCAAAAACTATGGGGACCCAGGTGAAAGGCGCATTTGACAGTATTTGTTCGACGTTGATGGCTGTAGGCATTGACACTTGACACCCCAGTTATTTGTTTGAAACGTCTTAAAACTGTAATTTTTCGGATGCTTGTTGCTTTTTTCGGAAGCCTATAGATTCTGTAGATAAGCCCTGGCCAGTGAGAGCCTATAGAATAAGAAATCATCTTATAACCTTTCCTTTCCAACAGACTCGGCGGGAGGGGCAAAAGTTGATAGCCACCCTGGATTCAACTAGCATAGATGTGGAACACCCATGGTTTCTCTGGGAAAACTGGAAAAACTGATCCACAAATGGTGGTGGAAACCAACATTTTTCCTATATTTCTGTATGGTGATACCCTCTGGTAATTTGTTACAGTTTGCGAACTTGAACATGGCCCATTGAAATAGTGAGTTTTCCCATTAATAGCATGGTGAATTTCCATAGTTTTTTTGTATGGTTACAGGAGGGTATATACTATATACACCACATTTAAATCCCAGCTAGAAACCTCCATTTAGTTCGTGGAGTGTCCGAAAAATATTCCCCTTACTCCCATTATAATCCCAGTATAATCCAATTGTACTTAATATTGGAAAATATATGATAATATAGGAAAATATATGATATATAATCCCGGTATTATTAGCCCATTAAATTCCATGATTTTCCTATATGTTCACATATGTTCCCATAATACTCCCAATAAATCCCAATAAATCCCAATAATAATCCCAATATATGTTCACATATTTTCCCATTATAATCCCAATAAATCCCATAGATTCTATGTCTGGTTCCAGAAAAAGCGAGCCGCTTCTCGCTGAGGCCAAGATGGATGGCCGGAATCCGGACCAGGCGTGGTGTTTTCAGTGTGGCGTAGGATGGGCTTCACCATGCTGGGAATTGATGGGAAATCCCCGAAAGTTTGAGTAAATATGAAGAAAACCATAGGAAAACCATAGGAAAATTGTGATTTAACCAGCAAAATCCAGCAAAAATCAATAATTGCATTCATGGATTATCAATGAAATGTTCATGGCATATTACTGGAAAAAATCGGATTATGACATTACCCTCTGGTTATGACTAACATAGCCATGGTATAGATGGCCTATTTATAGATGGTTTACCTATACTAAAAATGGTGATTTTCCATGGCTATGTTAAATAACCAGATGGTAAATATTAAATTATTAAGACACTAGTAATTAAAACAAGTTTATCAACCAAGTAATTCTGATTGGTGCTTTGGAACATGAATTCTATTTTCCCATATGTTGGGAATAATCATCCCAACTGACTAATATTTAATTACTAAAGTTTATATTAGTAAATAGACATTAGTAGAACCTAATTATTTGGTTGATATTAACATAAGTTATAAACATTAGTAGTAAACATATTAGTAAACATCAACCAAGTAATTATATAATATTTTCCAGAAGTCACAAACAGTGTCATAGTAATAAACATTTGGGAAATCCCCAAAACTGTGGAAATTAATCCTCTCTCCCTATTACTAACGCCTCCCTCCTCCCCAAATGGTAAACACGGAAGTGCCACACCAGTTCTATTTTTTTTGGCGGTGAGTTTATATAGTTTTATTACACACATTTAGGAACCCAAAAATGGTGTGATAAATAAACCAATTGGAATACTATTGGAATATTATCAAAACTGGTGTGATTTATATAGTTTTATATTCTATACTGTTTTGGAATACAGTAAATAAACCAATTGGAATGGATCAGACATGTAATGGCATAAGATATGAACCTATTAATGCAATTTATGAGATATATGGATCATGCATGGAATAAACCATCTTTATGGATGATCCATATGGTATAACAAAAAATGGATTCAACCATGGAATACAGTAAAAACAACATGTTTGATATAATCCATTCTTGGAATATAGGATTTAGTACGGATCTTTCTAGATAACCCATATGGTTATAACAAAAAATCATATGGTCCAACCCTCATGGATAATCCAAATATGGTTACATGGATTTAACCATGAAACTATGTCACAAGACACGGACAATGCACGGATATCATGGGATTTATCGGATTTGTAGGATTTATGGGATACAGTAATCATAGTAACCATTAAGTGCCGACAACTATGAACCCAGGACGGCGGTTCGATGATACTTTTCCCTATCATTTAAAAGTCTACAACTTTTTGGCCTCGTTTTTGGTGGTTGGAACCGATAGGAAACGCTAGAAACAGATAGAAAAGTTGCGTGCTGGTTCACTTCCGGAATCGTGGTTCGTTCACCCCAGTGAATTGAGTGTAACGAGGCTTCGTCCAGTGATCAGATGGGGTCATTCAAATATACCCTCTGGTAATTCAACATAGCTATTGACAATTGCCATTTATAGTTGATTTTCCCATTCAAAATTGTGATTTTCCATAGCCATGTTAGTTTACCAGAGGGTAACTGTTAGAAGCGATCAGATGGGGTGAACCACCAATTTCTTCTGGAAATTTCACTGGGAAATGAGTTACTCCTAGCCAGATGTTTCGTCACCTTCGCGCCGCGCTGACGTCAGCCTTTTGGAGCCTTTCCAGCTGGCAATGTTGCAGGAATCTGCAGGAAACCCATGGGTTTCCTTTTTCGGAAAATCGCAGGAAACCCATGGGCCACATCCTTGGACTTTCACGTGCGGAAATCTCAGGGTCGCCAGGGCGGGCGAGAAAAAAAACACAGATCTGCCTGGATCGCTGGGGTCCTGAGGCAGATCTTGTCAAAGCCCGGGGACCGGAAGTGTTTGGCAACGCCTTTCTGGGCACCGGCGCCACGTGGCAAGTTTGACACTTCCAATTGGAGCTGTGCGAAGACAGTTGTTGAACAAAGATATTTAAAGGCCTTTAAATGAATCCTGAAATGTATTTTTCCACCCTTCGAAAAAGAAGATTTGGTGGAAAGTATCCGCCAAAGGAATTCCCAAGGAATTCCACAAATTGACAGTGCCCCAGGTCTGGGTCCAAGCAAGTGAGCCACAAGAATAGATGGTGCCGGGGAGGTTTCAGGTGGCTGGGTGGTCCCCCAATCCATAATTTTTGCAAGGTTTGAAAAGGTCAACGCAGCTAAGTAGGGTAGGATCAATATTCCATGAATATCCCTTTGACATTCCATGAATCATCCATCAATATTTCATTCAAACCTCCATTGATAGCCGATTTCCCTATGATTTTCCATTTAAATCCCATTGCAATCCCATTACCCTCTGGTAAACTATCGTAACTATAGAAAATCACCATTTTCAATAGGTAAATCCACTATAAATGGCAATTTTCCATAGCATTTTGACATAACCAGAGGGTACAATCCCAATTTATCCTATGATTTTCCCATTAAATCCCATTAAATCCCATTACAATCCCATTAGAATCCGTTGCAATCCCAATTTTTCCTATATTTTCCTATGACATTCCCACGCTTTTTGGAGGATCTTCCCATTGAATCCACAGGTGTTGCTTCCTCCGAAGCGACCCTTGCCCAAGCCTAAGCTCAGTGAGCCGGATGCGGTGCTGCTGGTGCCTCGGCCTCGCTGGGAGAAAGGCCATGGTTGGGTTCTAAGGTGGGGTTCACCACTAGGAAAAAAGGTGATTTACTGGCAAAAAAAGGTGATTTTACTAGGACAAATTGTGATTTTACTGGCAATTCTTGCGTTTTTAATGGGAATTTTGAACATTTTACTGTGACATTTTGTAAAGTGTACAGGGAGATTTTGTAGAATTTACCGGGAAATGCCCGGTTTTGCCCGCAAGGTCATTTTGCTGGTTCATGTTGGGAAGTTAGAGGGACATTTATATAATAGCTTCATAGGCTCTCGGTCATCCTTGGATGGGTACTTGATAAAACACTTTAATCTTTTGCCAAACAGGGTGATACCCTCTGGTAAACTAACATAGCTATTGAAAATTGCCATTTATAGTGGATTTTCCCATTAAAAATTGTGATTTTCCATAGCTATGTTAGTTTACCAGAGGGTATTACCTAACCAGCTTAGAAATCAAAACGCAAGGTATCTTAGACCAATAAAAAAGATCGGCCAAAGGCAATTTGGGTCCGTTTAGACGGCAAATGATTTTTGTCAGTAGCGAACATTATGCTACTGAAATCCCAAGGTTTATCATCATTTTCCCATATTTTCTCATCATTTTTCTGCAAGTCGGCGGTGATGCCCCATGTTGGGACACCTCCATATGTGCCACGGCCAAAAGGTTGATAAATTGTTCGTATTGAGGGATGATCATCAATTCATTTTCATAGCGGTCATAGCAAGTCATACACCAAATATCAATGGCCATTTCAGGAACCTAAATTGGAGGTACCTAACATATACCAGTAGTACCGCACAAGGCGGTGGCGGAAGTTTCAAAAATAGGAAACCTATAGGAGAGCTTGGTTGTTGTGAATCAGGGATGGCAGAGCGAAGCCACTGGTGGATTGAAAGGTGCTTGAGGTCTCCTCTCTTTCTCTCTCTCTTTCTCTGACTATCTACTTACCTACCAGCCTATCTTCTATGTATCTATCTATCTATCGATCTTTCTATCTCTCTCTCTTTC
>Ga0126342_10002121_pt1 | contig 30126 bp, 15 predicted proteins | sample Cyp1metagenome_FD_92528 | JGI IMG/M metagenome (GOLD analysis project Ga0126342, IMG submission 92528) | Coral microbial communities from Lord Howe Island, Old Settlement Bay, Australia - Cyphastrea 1 metagenome | ecosystem: Host-associated > Invertebrates > Cnidaria > Coral ...
AGATAGAATGCCAAATAGAATGTCAGAAGATATGTCAGATAGAATGCCAGAAGATTTGCCAGTAAGAAAATGTATAAATGTCATGGTGGGGATCACACGAAGTAAAGTAATTATTTTTCCATAATATATGGGAATAATCATCCCAACTGACTTTCATATTTTTCAGAGGGGTAGGTCAACCACCAAACAGTTATAGAAATGTGTTAAATCCGATCAGTTTTTCCTATCACTTTTAATGTGTGAGATCTATCACCATGAACGAAAGCCAGCCAGGAGCCCAGCGCAATGGTTGAGGTCCGTGAGTTGTGACCTGGCAGCCCTGAAAGATGGGGGGATGATTTTGAAAAAGGTGGGTTGAAAATGGTGGTTTAATGATGTTTAATGGGATTTTATGATGGTTTAATGTTTAATGATGTTTGTTGAGATTTTATGGCGGTTCAATGATGTTCAAGGCGATTCAACCATGAAAAATCTGTAGACATGTTGGTTTAATGTTGATTGAACAATGAAACATAAGGAGTTGATTATATAACGAAAAGTGGATCTGCATGTGTTTGAAGATGGGTAATATAACCGTCCTTCTTTATTAGGACAAATGATGACAATCCAACGGAATTATGGGTACGTACCCTCTGAGAAAAAATCATCTGGCGACAAACATCCACGGCTATGAGTCAACTCCCATGGAATCCCCTGTACACACCCAAAAAACTGGAATTGATTGATGTTTGATCCCTTCCAAATATCAAATGGTAGCAGATTTTGATCTACTGTGATCCCACGTCATGGAGATATCACCTGAAGAAAGGCCTGTGCCAGCGCTTGCACACTGCCTGGCATCCGCAAGTGGATTCTGTGGATTCTGTGCGATTTGGGATGCTAAAACCATCATGGTATATCATTATCGCTGCAAAATTATTTTTTTTTTCATGGTATCTGTATATCATTATCATGGTAAAACCATCATGGTATATCATCAAGGCAAGGCAACAATCATCATGTTTGTTGCTTCCATTTAAGCACTCCCCAAAAAGGATAGAACAGTTGCAAACCGGAAAATTTATGGGGAAGCATCATCTATACCATTCTGGAACTACGTGTCTATTTTGTTTGCGAGCAATATGGATGTTTTTTTTTTTGGCGTGAGTTTCACTTACGTTGGCTATATCATTCTACATAGCACCTTTGGGGACTGGCTCCTTTTTGCCAGAAACGATCAGCTTTTGCAAGTCCCATCATATTACATAGGTGAGCCACAGTGATTTTTAGTTTTATGCACCATTTGGGTAGGATATCAATAAACATATAAAGCTAAAAATAGCTAAATTTGGTTAAAAATACTGTTTTTGAGCTACTAAAAATACAGTCATTTATGATATCATGTTTGAAACCTCCACCGATGCCACCTATGTTTTGGTTGTGAAAAGCACACTGCACACTTTAATTATATCGAATGTGAGGCCCCCCAGTGATGTTGGTTGGTTTAGATTCGCACCAGTAACTAGTTCGTTATTTGCGTACCATAAACCATAGTGAAATTGGAGTTATGTGAACCCCAACTTAACTATCCAACGGGGGCCTCACATTGTAGAATTACCGTCATTCTTCCCATCACTGAGCCATTGCGATTTCCATCTTTGGAGGAACACATTGGATTTCACCTGGTATTTTTCTACATATGCTGGACACACCCATCACTAGGTCAATCTTACATGGATACGAACTAATCCTTTAGTCTTTTGGTATCTTTTGGTATTAATGGGAATATCTACTAAAATCTACTAATCAGCTGATTGCAGGAATAATCTATTCCAATGGTTAATGGGAATATCTACTAATTAAAGAATTTATTTATTTGCAGGGTATCTAAGATTGGCAATGATCATTTGCCATGGAGATTCCGTCATTCTCGGGATTGACCGATGTTGATCCCCCACGATTCGTCTTTCTCAACACGAAGTCTATTTCAGAGGTTTCTAAGCCATCCCCGACTCGGACAAATTTCATGAAACATACCCTCTGGTAAACATACAAAAAACTATGGAAAGATCCACCATTTTTAATGGGAAAATTCACTATAAATGGCCATTTTCAATAGCTTTTTGTATAATTACCAGAGGGTAGTTTGATGACTCAACAAAAGATGGTGATTGATCTGGGATTCACCATGATGCCGGAATATTGACCAACATTTGCCCGAAGAAAATCTCCCAGCTAGGTAAATATACCAGCACCATGGGTTGCATATCTGGTTGGTGGTTTGGAACCATGGAGTTTTATGACTTTCCATTCAGTTGGGAATTTCATCATCCCAACTGACGAAGTCCATCATTTTTCAGAGGGGTAGGTCAACCACCAACCAGTATATAATCAACTTTTATATACCCTCTGATTTACCTATTTAAAATGGTGGATCTTTCCATCGTTATGTAAACGTTTACCAGAGGGTATCTCATAATTGTACTTTGGAAAATCACAATTTTTAACGGGTAAATCAACTATTTCTATGGTCATTTTTTTCATAGCTGTGCTAAATTAGCTGTGTTAAATTACCAGAGGGTAAATCCCATAAAATTCCCATCAAAAAGTCATTAAAAACCAATTTTCAATAGCTTTTTCTATGGGATTTCATAGGGTTTTGACATGTTTCCAACCCCCCTCTGATGTTCTATGAGGTGATCGGCCGGAGAGGAGCTCCACCTTGGAGAAGCTCCCGCCCAGCCGAAGCAGGCCAGGCTCCAAACAAAGGTGGAAAGGCTGGAATTTAGTGGGATTTAATGGGATTTGGGATTTAATGTGGATTTAATGTGGATTTAATGTGGATTTAATGTGGATTTAGTGGGATTTCATGGTTGATACAATGGGATTCAGTGGGATTTAATGTGGATTTAATGTGGATTTAATGCGGAATTAATGTGGATTTAATGTGGATTGAATGGGATTTAATGGGATTTAATTGGATTTAATGTGGATTTAATGTGATTTAATGGGATTTAATGGGATTTTATTGTGGATTTAATGGGATTTAATTGGATTCAATGTGGTTTTAATGTAGATTTAATGGGATTTAATGTGGTTTTAATGGGATTTAATGTGGATTTAATGGGATTTAATGGGATTTAATGTGGTTTTAATGCAGGTGGTTTTAATGTGGATTTGATGTGGATTTAATGTGGATTTAATGGGATTTAATGGGATTTAATGTGGTTTTAATGTAGATTTAATGGGATTTAATGTGGATTTGATGTGGATTTAATGGGATTTATTGGGATTTAATGAGAGTTAATGTGGATTTTATGTGGATTTAATGTGGAATTAATGTGGATTTGATGGGATTTAATGAGAGTTAATGTGGATTTAATGGATTTCATGGTTGATACAATGGGATTCAGTGGGATTTAATGTGGATTTAATGTGGAATTAATGTGGATTTAATGTGGATTTAATGGGATTTGATTGGATTTAATGAGAGTTAATGTGGATTTAGTGGGATTTCATGGTTGATACAATGGGATTCAGAGGAATTTAATGTGGAATTAATGTGGATTTAATGTGGATTTAATGGGATTCAGTGGGATTTAATGTGGATTTAATGTGGATTTAATGTGGATTTAATGCGATTTCATGGCTGATACAATGGGATTAAGTGGGATTTAATGTGGATTTAATGTGGATTTAATGTTGATTTAATGTGGATTTAATGTGGTTTTAGGGATATGAGTCTGAACTGGACGCCAGGCCCAGCCTTGACATGGCCTACTCCGCCAGCCCGCCGGCGCCGGCACCGGCGGCACCAGCGGCACCAGCGCCGACCACGCCGCAGGCGATAGCTGGGTGGCTGGGTCGGGTGTCAATGGGTAAAGGAATGGTTTATAAATGGTAAGGGTAGATTTCCGAAAATGGTTAGGACATGCTAGGAATGGTTTATAAGTTGTTGATGTATCCCCAAATCATCTATTTTGATTTTATAACTGAAGACCTTATAAATGGTAGGAATGGTAGGAATGGTATGAATAATGGTTTATGAATGGTTTACGAATCGTTAGGACTGGTAATTATTAATTTGGGTATCCCTAAATCATCCATTTTACTTAATGTTATTTCCAGTTTTTTCCATGAAATGAACCATCCAGCTATTGGGGTACCCCCATTTCAGGAAACCTCCAGATAACCACCAATAAATGAATATTGACGGTAATAAATGGTTTTAGATGAATACCATTTGTTATTATATATATATAATGGTTATAAGTATTCTTTATAAACATGAAGGTTTGATGCTAGTTGAGTATGGTTTTATATGGCTTAATCACTAGGATATATATATAAATTGTATGATAATAGGATAGTGATCGTGATGGTTACAAGTTACAATTGTAAATAACCAAACACATGTAGAATGATCATAACCACTTAAGTATTGGTTATCAAGGGTTAACAATGGTTGTTAGTTAACCACTTATTGGTGATAATGATTGCCATATGGCTACTGACTAGTGCTGATAAATGGCATATGTTCACGTTTTTTTTTTCACGATGTTGGTTATTTTCAGGGGGTGGTTATTAATGGTTATTTTCAGGGGATATGACCAATGGGGATATTACCCTCTGGTAAATTAACATAGACCCTGAAAATCGCCAATTTTTAGAGGAAACTAATCTTCCAACCCCTATCTACCAGGGTCTATGTTAATTTACTGGAGGGTAATATCATTAGTCAATCAATCATTAATGTTTGGTTATTACTTGAAGGATCATCCCACGAATCGTAAGTGCTTAGTATCTAACCACGGGGCACCACCTTGTATGATGATGGGATGAAGAATCCAAACCCCAGACTGAACCACTGCTACATCAAATCATTGAAAAGAACACTTGTGGCTCATTGGGTTGATTTCCACGGAACATCTACGGGAAAGAGTTTGGAAACCATGTGTTTAAACGTGCCATGATCGTTTTTTCATCACAAAGCATAGCCATATAAATCTGTTCCTTCTGAGAGTGCTGTGGAAAACCTGACAGGGCTTGGGCGACGTGTCCCAGCTGCAGGAGCGCTGAACCTTGAGATGGTTGCTTCATGGGTGGAGTTTCGCCATTTTCAGAATGGAACATCGAAGAATCCGTGAAAAAGTGTATATATATATATGATAGAAATATATATAAATATATATATATATAGTATATATGTATATGTATAATATTATATATATATGTAGTATATTGTTCAATTATTTCAGGACTTTCTTTGGTTGGAAATCTCCATCTTTGGCTTAAGCCAAACTTTCGGTGCATCTCTGGCTGGTCATGGTGACCCATCCCGCAAAAATTGCCAGGACGCCCTGGCTCAAGCTCTGTGTGGTATCGAAGGTACGCCAGGGGTTTATGGGGTTTCCATGGGTTTACCACCTAGGTGAGCCATAAGGGGGATAGATGAATATTGTTTACTATTGTTAACTATTGTTTTCTTCTCCACTTGTCCTAACTTGTATCATCTTGTATCTGGGGGCGTTGGGAGCTCTGATGGTCATTTGCCCAGAAGTTGGTTCATAGATTGCTTGAAGATGATCGCAAAATCGTTGATTTCGTATGTTTTTTTTTTTTTTTTCGGAACGCTTTGAAAAAATACTAAAACATGCTAAAACCCATTAAAGGAATACAGGGAATGGTTGGCTGAATGATCAGTAAATAGCCCTAACATTCCCTCAACCTTAACATCCGATTTACCCTCTGGTTATTTAACATAGCCATGGAAAATGGCCCATTTATAGAGGTTTACCTATTAATAGCATGGTGGATCTTTCCATGGCTTGTTAGTCAGAACCAGATGGTAATGGGAAATTCCCTAACACATTTATTCCCTATTTAGCCAATCTATTGGATTTCGGGGCTTCAACGTTTTTCCTGGCCTGTCATCACTCATCAGTCATCCCATTGGCGGATCATGTCAACTGTGAGAATCCATAGCAGATATAGCAGATATATATATATATGGACTACTGAGAGACATGTTTATATATATATATATTATATATATGCTATATCATATTATATCATATAGATTATCCTATAATATCTGGTAAGATATATATATAGTACACTGATATATATATATATAGCAGTACAATGTGGGGCCCAGTGATGTGAGTTGGTTTCTAAACCCCATTAATTAACTATAGTTATATAGGTACCATAAACCATCGTGAAATTGGAGCCATGGCCATCCCACCCGAAGCCACCGAGGACTCCCAGATCCCATCCCCGAAGTACCTGAGGCGGCGCGTTTTTTTTTGTCCACTGAAGTGCCAGGTTTTTCTTTTTTAGCCAACTTATGAGGGTTATATAAGATTATATATCCAAAGTTATGTTGTTTTATATCAGGTTATATCCCAAGTTATGAGGGTTATATAAGTTATAACATGTTATAAGCATGGTCTTTGTACATGAAGAACGCAAAAAAATAAATAACGCACCCCCAAGATCCCCCAAGTATAAATCGTCGCGGTGGAAGATGAGCAGGATTTCTGATTTTAATAGTGGGAACATGTGGAGGTTTTGGAGATTTGTGCACGCATTGCGGAGGTTTTGAAGGTCAAGGTTGGTTTTTCGGAAGCAGAATCAGCAGAAAATCATGGAAGAGAATGGAATATGATATAGATATAACCAGCAACTATGGTGATACGGGTGAAAAGTGTGAAAGCTTCTCCATTCCAACAACCCAAAGGATGATTCAACATCTGTTGAAATGGCCATGTATATCACGTATTGGCTTGGGGTAATTTGGGTTAGCCCAGCGGCCCACGCAGCAGGAGATTGTTGGCACCGATTTCAGGGAAGCAGCCACCGTGGCTAGTGAGGCGTCTTGGACGACTAGGACTCCTGAAGAATGCGTTGTATTACCCTCCGGCAATTTATCAGGTTGCTATGGAAAATATTAGAAAATTGCCCATTTATAATTTATAGATGAATTATCCATTAAACATGGATAGCTATGCTAGCTTACTGGTGAGTATGGGTCATAAAACACTTGCTAAATGGACATCTAATCTGAACCACAGACAAATGCACCCTGATTCATGAATTGAACCAACGTAGTAAATTATAATTTCACTTGATGATCCACGGTTTATCAATCCGGAGTTGGAAAATTATTGTTCAGGGAACTGCAGATTTCGACTAGGGTGATATTGTTTCTGGTAAACCATATGATTGTTGAGTACACAAGTTTGAGCCATATGCAAAGTCAATCACTTGAACTCAGGAAGCTAATAATACATCTATTGCCAAGATTTGTTTTAAGACCTGTTCAAACAATCAAACTATTTGAGACCCAAACCACGACCTGAATTTTAGGGAACACATACAAAATTACTGTTCAGTTTCTCCCTGATAAATATGCCTTTAACTTGGTAAATCTGGGATAGGTACATACAGCTTACTCTTTTGCCACATAAATGCCAGTATACTCAATGTATGTTCAAAAAACAGCTAAAACATCATTGGTTTGCATGGTATTTAAGATTGGCCATATACCATTGTTCATTGGTGAGATCCCCTTTTTTGAAGCTTCAGTCACCATCTTTCACCATGTTTGATGGTTAAACATGCTTAAAGCAGCATTGTTCAGTATTGGTTCCCGGTACCCTCTGGTAATTTAACATAGCTATTGAAAATGGCCATTTATAGTGGGTTTTCCCATAAAAAATGGTGCTTTTCCATAGTTATGGTAGTTTACCAGAGGGTAATCCTCACCATTTCTCACCATTTCACGCACTTTTCGTTGGTGCAGCCACGGCTCAAGATGAAGGGCTCCAAAGGACCCAAAGGGCCGCCCAAAGGAGCCAGCAGAGGTGGAGCAGAAGCTGGATGGAGCTGTTCGTTTAATCTCTGGTAATTTTACAGTTTGCTATATACATATATAATTATATATATAGAGGGATATATATATTATATATAGAGGGATATATATATATATTCTCTTTATACCCTTTGGTATATATATATGTATAGCTATTGAAGCCATGGCCATTTAGTTCATTGATGAGTTCGTTGATAAGACAACCGTCCGGCCATTTAGGCATGTGATGCCATTACCCCCAAATGGCCATAACAATAACGGACGATGCTGGGAGAATGGGGATGCTCGCTCTAGACAAAGATATTTGTTTTTAGAAAAGATTTGGAAAGCCTGGCAGATAGGGGTTGGAAGGCTAGTTTCCATTAAAAATTGGTGATTTTCAGGGTCAACAAGTTAATTTACTGGAGGGTGATTAGAAGCGTATAGAAAAAGGTTTGATGAAGGCATTTTAGTAGGAGGTTGCTTTTCGATCACATAGCGTCCACAAACTTACCATTTTTGGTGCACCCACATTGGAAAATTGCCCTTGCAAGTGGGACTTCGATGAGACTTGATGTATTGTTCCAGGGTTGAGATATAATCTATGAAACTCTCATGTGGAGCCCCCTAGGATGATAGGTAAGCTGTATGAAGTTGGTGTGTAAGTAGCCTAACACATGGGTTAATGGTGGACATATTTGTCAGTTGAATGGGTTCATGAACCAAAGATTGTACTGATGCTGAGTACTGAAGACACACATGATTAGAATATATAGTGGGTTGTGACATACTGTGACGGGAAATCTTATCTTCCACGATATATGGTCTCCAAATTTCCGGCCCCAAAGTTCTCGAGTCAACCAAGCCGTTTTTGGGGTATATGTTGAATGGTGATTTAATATCCCTTGTAATATCCCTTACCCATAGGATCCATGGTGCTGCTATATATGGTAACATGGATCCCATCAATATACCCCCTTTATGTTAGCATATATACCAGCACCATGGATCCTATGGGTTATAGTTTCATGAAAACATCACTGTTGACTTGGTGGTTTTTCGCTGCGGGCCAAATGGACACCCCAATTAGTCACTTGAGGTGGTGGCTACACCGAAGGAGCGCCTCGGTGGCAGAAAATGGGGAGATGGGCCGAGGAGAAAGGGTGCCTTTGTCTGAAGATTTGGGTGGCCGTAGAAAAAAGATGGTGTAGTGTTATATGTTATCATACAGATTCTCAATTAGCGTGGCAATGTTTGGGGTATATCCCAATTTCAAACACGCCCAAGTAGGTCTCAATGCGGACTTTTTAAAGGGTTGTGTGCCACGGAAAAGGGAAACGGGTTCAAAGGCCTAGTTGCAAATTTCAGGGAACCATCATTTTATGTGTGTCATACCGGTCTTCTCACCTGAACATAATCAGAAGAAAGGACAACTTGCGCTTGGATTATACCTTCTTTTCTGTGAAGGTGACTTACGGGTGAAATGGGCCAGGTGTATGTACATGCGCAAAATCGTTTTTTGAGGCAAATGAAGAGGTTTAGTGGTCCAGTTTAAGTGGTTTCCTGATCATTTGCCCAAGGATGTATCTACTTCACATGAATTTGCAAGCCGGAGATGAGGTTTGGAAATGATTTCACTCTATGAAATCGATATTAGAATAGGATATGTGATTTATTTGCCTTGATTGCTGGTTAAATCCTTTAAGTTACCATCTTTTGCGTTGGACTATTTGATCTCCAAGCATCTATAAGATCAGCGATGATATAACATGGGACAACCATATACAACTCAATCATTGAGATACCAGATACCATCGTGGTATTCATTGGGTTGTGTCTCCAGGACTCCAGGACTCTGTTTATATAACATGACCAAGATCACAGGGGTGATAAAGATTTTCCAGCTGGTTCGCTGAAAGATATTACCATTGCTCTCACAGACCAGGATGACGAGGATATCTTGGAGCAATTCTGCCTTTCCAGGCCGCTGGGGATGGAGAATGATGGAGAAAGGCTTTGTTGAGTGGGAAAGGTTTGATCTCTTTCCAGAAGTGCACGGTCTTTGATCACTTTATCATACTTTGTTTTTTTGCCGCAAACAACCGGCAGTTGACATAGATGTTTTTATCAATAGATGACCCTACTTATTTGCGTCATAAAGTGTGCATGTTGACACTTTTTTTGCAGTCCAGGGCAAGAGGTGGACACGGGCGGATGACCGGGGTAAGAAAGGACGAACAGCTTCGGGTCAATCCATACAATTCATGGCTGCTGAAGGCAGCTTAAAAGTGATGATGTAACATGATCATGATATACCCAGCACAAATAATCTTTATACAAATCCAGAAAATCCAGAAGATATCATGTTTTATATTTTATATCTCATAAACCAACCCATAGGATCCATGTATGCTATATATGGTAACACTTACCATCAATATACCCCAAATGTTAGCATATATACCATACATGGATCCTATGGGAACAAACACAACTTGGCACCCAACCACCTCCACCCAGAGGCGGAGCCTCACTTGCAGCGGGCCATATCGCTTGGCGGTGCACCGGGGCGAGAGTGCCTCGGATCCAAACAGGAACGACGTGTGAAAGTTGGATGAAAACATATGAAAAGCAACAAACAAATGTGGACTTTGATGACCATATATAGTATATATATATATTATATTATATATATAGTATGTGTGTATATATATATAATATATATATATATATATATGTATAATATGAAAACCAACAAACAAATGTGGAACTTGATGAACATATTATATATATATAACATTTCATGAAATCCAACAAATGAGTGGGGAACTTTGGCACAAAAAGCATCAACCAAAACCATATCCTGTGCACGATTTGTTGTGGTTCACCAGCAGGTTTGACACCCGAAACGGATGCCATTTTTTTTTCCCCACGAGCGAAACGTCAAAACGCGCGGTGCGTGCGGGCCGTGAGAAGGTCGGAACTGGACGTCGTGATAAGATGTGATAAGGGGAATTCTTGGAAACACAATATGTATAATATATATATAATTATATATACACCCTCTGGTTATTTAACATAGCCATGGAAAATCACCATGTTTAATTAATAGGTAAACCATCTATTTCGATTAGGGCCATCTATACCATGGCTATGTTAGTCATAACCAGAGGGTATATATAATTGAGCATCATGTTTTAAACATGTTTATATAGACTATGAAAATTTCTCCAAGAAATCTACTGACCAAGGTGAGAAGGGAGGCGAGTATCACTTCTGTGTCCAGACGGGCAAGCTCGATGCCGTCAACGATGATGGGAGGACTTTGAGCCTTTGAGCGCCGGTGTCGGTCCCGGAAGGTGTCAAAGATTCCAGAGATTACCAAAGATGCTTCGGATGAGTAAGCCCAACATTATGATATACATTATGTCTATAATAGACCAGCGGATGTTGAATGGCATCCAATACATAATACAGACCAGCGGATGTTGAATGGTATCCAAATGTATCCAATACATAATGATTATAATACATGATATAATACATACATTATATATAGATGTATTGTTGACGTTTTTCAACATGAACTCCGTTTTGGTGGCTTTTTTTGGCTGAGATTTGCCCCACTGCGCAGTTGTGCAGTTGCTTTCACGACACGTCGCGACGTCACGACGCACAACAGTTTTCAACAGCTAAATCAGCTAAATCATCTATAAAGTGGGCCATTTTCCGCCATTTTCCATGGCTATGTGCAGGGGGTCAAGTGGGTCAGAATATATGGTTTATAGCCAATTTACTGAGATGCACACTCAACTGATGCTTAGGATTGGGGGTAACTGTGTTCACTATTTTCACAGATCCGAAGCGACCGGAATTCTCAATGAAGTTTGATGACTGGTTGGTGGTTTGGAACCATGGAATTTTATGACTTTCCATATATCGGGAATAATAATCATCCCAACTGACGAACTCACATTTTTCAGAGGGGTAGGTCAACCACCAACCAGATGATGTTCAGCTCAGGATTGGATATTTTTCTTCACACGCCTGCGTCGAATCTCCCATCACAGTTGACAGGTCGGGAAACTCTGGGTACGACCGAAAGGGTGAGCCGGTAACTGACGTAGATGGACAATTATGTATCCATTAAACAACCAGAGAATGCTTCTAATTTTAATGGTCATGGAACAGGATGCCATTTGTTTCTTTCAGCGAGTGAATTCTTCAAAGCAAACTGGTTTGATCGTTGGCGAACGTTAGGTGGCAGAGTAGAGTGCTTTTTCAATTTCCACACCTTGTTTTGTGGTCTAGCAATCTAATTTCCTGAGCTGCTCGGCTCCATCGTTTAGTTACAAAGGCTACATTTTTTTGTTATTTTTTTTCGGGATATATATACTGGTTGGTGGTTTGGACCATTTTGATTTTTCCATATATTGGGAATAATAGTCCCAACTGACTAACATTTTTCAGATCAGTGTTGATCAAGTTCCAAGTTTTTGAATCCCACAGATATCCCCAGTTTTTTTGATCCAAAGATGACTTTTTCAAAATGGTTGACTCCTACGTGTCCCATGCTCAAAACATTGGTTTATTCATGTCTATTTTGCCATTGATATGGGATTATTGTTTATTTATGTTTGTTCATGTTTAGTGTTTTTGTTGGTCATCCCCCCTATGAATTGGGAATCATAGTGCCCATGATAGAGATTCCATGAGGTCTGCAGAAGTTCCTATGCCTTCTGTGGGTGTTTTGAGTTCTGAGGCAGGGTGCTTTTTTTGTTTCCTCTTTGTGTGCAAAAAAAATACAATCTGAATGGGAATTCAATGGGATTTGATAAACTTGAATTGGAGATAAATGGCCCATTTATAGTTGATTTACCTATTAAACATGATGTTTTTCCTTAGTTTTTTGTAAACGTTTACCAGAGGGTAAATGGAATATAGCTAACTACTGAACCACATGATCTGGTGGTACACTCCGGCAATAACTGTCGCAGTTTGCCATTGAAAATCACCGAGTTGAATACGAAAATCATCGAACATGGAGGATAGACATTAACATTCAAATGACCATTTATTAGGGAACATGGTGGAACATGAGGTTAGACACCATCATTTTTTTGATACCCTTTTTTTCAGGCATACAATAAACGGTGACTTGTTAAGTTCGGAGACTCTGTACTGTAGCCATTGTTTTGGATGATGTTGTTTTCATATGTCATGTTCTGATTTGTGTTGACTATGATTTTCATTATGCATTGCTGTAACATTCAACATCTTCGTGATGCCAAATATTTCTACCCCAGTTACCCATCAGTTTACTTCCCAGGTCATGAAAGAAATCCAAGATCCTGCGAATGCCGGAGCCTTTGTGGTGCTTCCATCGCAATTCAACGGCGTGGAGTTTCCGTCGCATTGCTGCTCGGTCCAGGGAGTCAGATTTAACTGAGGCTGTCAAGAGGCTGTTAATTATAATATATCACTTATAGTACACATATATACAGTATTATCATATACATCATACATCAGATATATATATATATACATATATATATATATATGTATATGTATAAATATATGTATATAAGCAGCTTACAATCACGAGTATCATACCGATCCGCTCTTCACCGGCAGTGATGGCGACCAGGTTCCATCGTGGAAAGCGTTGAGGATTACAAGTACGACCATACAGGCCGTTGTGGAAAGCTGCCGTGAAGATCTGGTGATGTTACGATCAAGCCACTAAGATTCACGTAATCTGGTTGGTGGTGACTGGAACCATGGAATTTTATGGAATGGATTATGACTTCCATATGGGAATAATATGTATTATAGTGGTTTAATGGATTTTAATGGATTTTAATGGATGTTTCCATATATTGGGAATAATCATCCCAACTGACGAACTCCATGATTTTTCAGAGGGGTAGGTTGAAACCCCCAACCAGTAATAATAATGCCCCGGATATTCGCGATCAATGATGATCAACCATGAAAATCAAGCCGAGAATTCACCAATCTTAGGTGAACCTTCTGATTGTTCGTAGCCGCCATGGCGCGTGTAGCTCAATGGGAATTCCAGGATCCTTTGATATGGAGGTACTGTACCATATAAGGCCATATTTTGGGGAGATATCCCCTTATATAGCCCTTATATAGGCCTTATATATGGTAGGTATCTCCATTTTAGGATCCTGAAATGGCCATTGAGTAGCTGCCATGGCCATGGCACCAGGTGGACCGTGTGGGCAGTTGGCAGTGCATCCGGGCATCGCCCAGTTCCTGTTGGACAATTGCTCCACCGATCGTGGCTGAGATGAAGGATTTCTGGAAGCTGGTGGCCCCCCAATAGCTATACTATAGATATCTATATAGATTATATATAGAAGATAGTATGATAGTATAGGTATAGCTACAGACATATAGATACATAGATATAGATACTGTGGATACTATAGATCATAACTTTAGATATATGGAAGGTGGTGGGCCCCCCAGTTATGTTTCTTGGTTTGGTTCACCACCATTATAGATACTATAGATTCATATCTACCATAGATCCCAAGCTTTTGGGCCCTTGTAAAAGGTTTCAGACAGACCCTCTGGCTTTAGCAGATGAAGCAATACACGACATGGGGGTTATCTTCATGAATTATCTGCAGCTTTTGCACATCTCCATAGCAGTTGCCGATCTAATGTAGAACCAATATAATTGCTCGGTATCATCATTGGTTTGATGGGTTTCACCATATGCACATCCGACGACGACAACTCTGAATCTCGGGACAAGTTTCCGATTCTTGGTCAAATTATCAGAGTCTTGTGACAAAACATATTAAACGTCAGATAGCATGTAGAAATCTAAGGGCCACGTGTTCCATTTTTGGATGTGAGACTTGCCATTTCTTGATTCCCATAGAGAGTCTTCAGGCATGCCCAGCTATGGTGCGTCAATGAAAATGGTTCTGTTTCAAATTTCATCTCAATATGTAGAGTATTAATTGGCCCAGTTATAACTGGGCCAACCCTACTGAAAGCTATAGTTATCACCGGGAATGAGCTAAATGCCTTGATTTTGTCTGAACATGGTTTATGTACCCAGACACATCCATGGGTTTTATCAATCCCTATGGATCCAAACACTGTCTCAGAAGGTACGGCTAACCCCCTAAATCATACCCCAGTCCCACTTCCTAGGAAGGTACGGCTGGATCCATAGGGAATGGGATAATTCACAATCATATATAACTATTATTGAATACTATATATGGTACTATATCACTATCATAGGAAGGTACTTGGATCCATAGGGAATGTTTATCATCATTTTCCCCATGAAAAATCATACCCCACAACCGGGGGCACGATGCGCCAGGTCGGCCGAGTGGTATCGATGCCACACGCCGAGTGGTGAGTGACTTGGCCAGTTTGCGATGGAACATCACCATGTCTGATAGGTAAAACAACATAAAACAACTATATAATTTGCCATTTTTCAAGAATTAGCTATCTTAAATTAGTTGGAAGATGGTTTATTTTTATCATCGAGACATTTACCTTAAGAACCCAACAGTTATTGGACCAATATTGGAGTTATGTTTAGCGATTTAACAATGGGGCACCACCTCGTAGACAATGGATATCTCTGTTTCAGTGATGGATGCATCAATGGGAATTCAAGGATCCGATTGATTGGAGGTACCTACCATATATAAGGCCTATGTAAGGCCTATGTAAGGGAATATCCCCACAAAATATGGCCTTATACAGTACAGTACCTCCATATCAAAGGATCCTGGAATTCCCAGTGAATACATAGTGATTGATCGCCATGACTCCATTGCCCACTCTGGTCACGATTCCTCATTCATCCACTTTATCTACAAAACCATCGTTTATCTACAAGACCCCTCGACCACTCTCTCTCTTTCTCTCTCTCTCTTTAGATAGATAGATAGATAGATAGATAGAAAGATAGATAGATTGATTTGTCCAATTTATTTATATGTTCTCCATACAGTCTACAGAACCATCCAGTGGTACATACCCTCAATGACTAGTGGCCCCAATTTGGATAACAAACGACACCTGTCAAATCATGATTTCTGGTTCCCAAGAGGATCCTCAGTCGCCTTCAGGAAAGGTCAATGGACTGTTGAGAGAGAGAGGAATCAGCAGCAAGAAACACATGTCCCTCGGATCACAAATCGCGGTTGAAACCCAAAACATCCAAAGACCATTGAGCCATAAAACATACCCTTGTTGATTGGGTATGAAACAGGGAGTTGGGAACCTACCTGGCTTATTGGGGACTATGAACCAACCCATAGGAGAGAGTGAACATGTTCTAGCATGGACTTCTTTGTTTTTGGAAGGAGGCAAGAATATGGCAAAGTGTGGTGACATACTTGGTGGCCCATCCCAATTACTGTAGGATCTGTGGGTTCGTTCACCCTAGGAATCGCTTAATGGACATGTTCCCTACTTACCCTACTGAATTAACTGACGTGAACTAAACCAAGGTTTATTAATCGTAAATTCCCACTATTATGCTTGTTATTATATCCCATAGGATCCATGGTGCTGCTATATATGGTGCTCCATGGATCCCATCAATATACCCCAGTCATGTTAGCATTAATATACCAGCACCGTGGATCCGTCATGGGTATGTCCATTAGGTATTGCCCATTACAATCATTGCCACCGGTCATGAAGGATATGATATTTGGAAGACCATCCCGCGGATCGCAACTTGTTTCGTGGATTATCCCCTCTAAAAATGGGTGAGGCGCCATAGTTATTAATTGATATGGGTTATCCCCAATAATTATAGTTATTAACTAATAATTTATAAATGGGTGAGGCTATAGTTATTAATGATTAATTACTTGGAGGATCATTCCATTTACCAAGTTGGCAAACAAAATGTGGCTAAAACAATGCCATGTTTACCACCCATGACTGGGAATGGTAAGTTTATACCACCTATAAAAATGCTGATAAATTTGGGGATGGCGCGTTTATGGCATTGTTTTACGCATTAACCCAGTTATAAATGGGATAAGCTACTTTGCAGACTTAGTGTTTCCAGGGATGTCAACCAGATCCCCTTGCCAGGATGGTGCTGGCGAAAATTTCCGGGATCCGAATTTCCGAGGCGTATCATTGCACCATGATTTTTTAACGAGATTTAAGACGCACGTTTAAAATTAAAGCCGAAAACATGATCTTAAATCCTTTTGTTTAAAACATGATTTAAGATTCTGCCGTTTAAGATGAACATGATTTATCATGATCTAACCTTGAAAAAATGTCAACCATAGCAGTTTAGCTATCAAACATCAGGATTTTGAAAAAACATGGGGGTCTTTGGCGCAGATGGCCATGTCAATGGTGTTACCGTTCTGCTGGCCGTTTTGCCACTAGTTTTGCAACATCAGGATAGTTTGTTCACAAAATTGTTCAGAACGACGTCATGTGATGGTGGTCGCCCCTTGTCTTGCAGCATGTTGCATACCTGGACCTTTGATCATCCTGCACGGAGAAATCATGTGGATATGATACAATTAGGTCCACGGTAGTCATGGTCAGTCCGTGTTGGTTTTTTTTGCTCTTGGCTCTGATTGTCTTAACCTTGAATCCCTATGTATTCCACAATCAACTTTGCAGAACTTCAAAAACACATGGCTTGGTTATTGGTAAACCGAGGATGGGTAGTAGTAGAACTGAATCTTTCTGCCAGAAACACGGACATTTGTGTTGACTGTGTTAACAACCAGCTGAAATAATGTACGTCCACCATTCAATTTGCACGGTGGATCGGATTATATAATCCTTGATGGAAATTTGAATTTAGTGAACCAAGATTGGCCACCACATATCTTCATATCCACCATATTATAAATATGGGGGTTCCATAAATGGTGGTACCCCAAAAGTGATGCTTAAGGGAAAATCCATCTATAAATGGATGATGACTGGGGGTACCCCCATGACTTCGGAAACCTCCATATATATATGGAATTAGATGGATATATCCACCATTTTTACATCCATATAAACCATCCATAGATATACGTAATAGATATACTATAGATGTATGGTTTCCATATACCAATAGCTGGCCATGGTCCCATGGTTTCAGACATCGAGGTTCAGTGTCGTGAACGGCTATTTGAAGATGCCGGTACCCGATAGCAATGAGGTGGGAGATGATCCGAAAGACCAGCCTAGACTTGGTGAAACATCCAAAAGATGGGTATGTCAAAGGGATTCAAAAGGTTTATCTTGACATAGGTTAACTTTCTAATTCATGATCAATATATAGAATTGGATCATCAATTGTCATTAATTATATCCTATGATCTATGTATACATCATACATCCATATAATATGTGTGTGGTTCCCCTGGGGATGGTCGTAGATTTTTACCCCTAACAAAAAGAGCGCAGTCATCCGTGGCGTAGGTGGCTGAAACGGCGATCTCGGCGCTGGCGGCGGCGCTTCCTGCGCTGCAGCTGCTGCTGATGCGTGACGCCCTGGCGGCGGGACTTGCGCCAAACAAGACCCGGTGGATGTTTTTTTTCGGGGGAAACGCTGGGTTGAACTGGCTGGGTTAATGTGGATTAGTTGGGCTGGTAAGACTTGAATGGGATTTTATGATTTTATGGAAGTTTTAATGGGATTTGATGGAGGTTTAAGTGTGGAATCCTACCATGTGGGGCCTCCCAATTCTAAGTTGGCTGTTGAAACCCATGAATACTGCAATTGTAAGGACCATAAACCATAGTTATTGGAGTTATGTTCACCAACTTAGCTATCTATAGGCGCCCCACTTTGTAGGTTTAGTCGGATTTATATTATGGGATTCAAGGGGATTTAATTGCGGTTTTCTCCACCATTGTTGAGTAAATGAAATTGGATTATGGATGATCATGGATGGTGTGTTGATCATGAATGTTTTTTCGCTCAATGTTGATCATTATCAACACACCATCCATGGATGATAATGGCCATTTATAGTGGATTTTCCCATTAAAAATGACCATTTTCAATAGCTATGTTAGTTCACCAGAGGGTAACGGAGTTTCAAACACCAAAGAATGCGAGAGATCCACGAACTCGGGCCACGAGAGATGGTGATGCTGGGGGACTTAGGCCGCTCCCTCGTTGGGGCCCCCGTGGCCACGAAATCGCAACAAGTTGGGGTGAACTAAGAACTCCAATTTCACTATGGTTTATTGTAAATAACTATAGTTTTCATGGGGTTTATAAACCAACTTATAACTGGGGATCATTCAACAAAAATATGTTTCAGGTGTGTGAATTCTGATGACTTGCCCCGAACTCAGACTGGTGGTTTATTTCATCAACCACGGCAACAAACATCCACATATGGGTGTCATTGCAGTGTAAAGCAAACATGATTCGGTATTTAGTGGGTAAACCGACACTTTGGACCCCAATTTTATTGGTGCCATAGGCCAAGCAACATATACCTTAAGAATCAATATTGAGCACAAAATCTTGGTGTAAATCCCCAAAAAAAGATGGGTTTGAGCAAGATCTTTGGACCAGATGAAGGCTACTGTGGATGGGATCGTCACTGGATGTCCAGCCCATCTCAAGCCGCGGCGCCGACAGGACGGAATTCTGCTCTCAAAGTCACCGGGTCAATTTGGTGACCGGGCAGCAGTGGTGTCGCTCGAAAAGTTTTCCGTTGATGTTTGTTATAGTTACTTCCATTAAGTGCAGATAGGTCTACCATAAGCCCTAGTTATTGCAGTTATAAAGCAACTTAGCTATGGCTACCACCTTGTATCATCTTTCATGAGTCTATGAAGACTTGGGAGCCCCAGATCAGATGGGTCCCAGGGTGATCCGCTCATCTGGCTGGCCCCGGGCCCCATCCTTTGATATTTCGAACATTTGCAGTCGCATCTGTGAATGAATCACAGTGAATCACCTTGATAGTCGAAAGAAAAATGCTGTTGCCCATCTCCACTGTATCACATGGAGATCTTTGGCGAAGCCACTAAGTCATTAAGGTCTATGCTTCAGCAGTGCCCGTGAACGCCTATGTCAACGGAATCGGCGCTGTCGCCAAGGACTTTGGAGACGCTCAAACGCAACTTGGTGTCGATTTATAGGGTTACTCCAGGTAGACATTTACATGTGGAACATACACGGGGAAACCCCAAGAGAATGATCTACGAATGGTGGCTTTTCTAGATCAACATACTCCACTCCTTAGGGAATGGGGGATGTAGACCCCCAGACTTGGAACAAACCCATTTTCTTGTGTTCACATGGTATTTGTGTGATGTTTATTTTTTGAGGGGGGGTAACATGAAGAAATATGAAAACAATGAGACATCTAGAATATATCCTACTTGGAGAGTGCAGTTCCAGTTACAAGTGGATAAACATAACTATAACACTATATACTTATAGGGGTTGCATCAACTTACCGGGCTGTAAATTCCGTGGTTGTACAAGGTGGTGCCCCCAAGATAGCTAAGTTGGTTTATAACTCCAATATCTATGAGTTATAGGTGATGAATCTATAGTTAATGGGCCTATAACCAATTTATAACTGGGGGGGGCACCACCTTGTACCATGTTATACCCATATAATAGTACCAACTATGGCCCTTTTTATGCCCTACCAAACCTGCGCCAGGCACGAGTTCCAGCGCCAGATTTCGGAACTCTTCCTGGTTGCTCAGAAGCCGGGCTGCAAGTGGCGCTGGCTTTGAGGACTTAACCCATGGAATTTCATGTACCATCTGGTTATGACTAACGGTTAGCGAACTGGAAAGATCCACCATGCTTTTAATAGGTAAACCATCTATAAATGGGCCATCTATCCCATGGCTATGTTAAATAACCAGAGGGTAATTTGTGTGTCTGAAAATGGGGTATATACCTCCCAAATGGCGGTTTTGCTTGGGAATTCTGATCTATCAACCATTGGATGCCGGGGTACAATACTCCTTTGTTCAGAGAAACTCAGCGCCCGACCATCGTGGGTTTCTTTTCACATGACGGTAATATGTGGCCTCCGGAGATTTTTTGAGGCTTTATCACCACTGAAAAATATGAAGGTCAATTATGATCATGATCCCAATTGGTTGGGAATGGGAAATAAACATGAGACCTCCAACAAGTTCAAAAAATTGGATCGTGTTCATCAATCCAACATATTCCAAGTGTTAGCCCATATGTTTTTCACAGTTACATTTACCGACAAGGACCCTATCTTGCGGCTCCCAAGCAAAGGCTTCAGCAGGGTATCAGCATGGATCAACAAAGTCATGGTGTGGGTATCCCAATCGCCTATGTCTTGAGATATCTTGAGATGTTTCCATTGTACCCCTCTTGATGCAGTAGAAAATCAATGGCCATTTCAGGAACCTAAAATGGAGGTACTGTACCATATAAGGCCATATGAATTGTGGGGATATCCCCTTACATAGCGCCAAAAAATAGGCCTTATATATGGAATCGGTACCTCCAATAGTAAAATTTAGGTTCCTGAAGATCTCCCATTGAGAAAAGGGGACATCATTGGATCCATTGGTACTGAGTACTGGAAGATATTAGGCCAACACTGCAGAATGAAGCTAGGATGACATTTTTATGATGACCGATGATGTTTAATTTTCTTCAGTTGCCAGGTTTATCACGAGGCGAAATGTACGGCGTCAGAAAATGCTTTGCCCATCCGCCCATCCGCATGGTTTACTTGGGGGGGTTACACATATTTGGGACCGTAGAATAGAGGCATTCAATAGCTATAGGTGTATGGAATACATTGATCAAGAAACTTGAATCCTACTAAGATAGTAGCTAATCCGTATCCAACTTTTTCTGCATTTTTGAGGCTTACTTTGCTGCATTCATGAGGAATGGGGGTTCAATGACCAGGTATCATGGAGCCCTACGCCTTGCAAGCGAGGCGGCGCGCAGCAGTGGACGCAGGAGCAAAGTTCTCCTGATGCCCTTAGGCACGGGCGTAGGGCAAAACAACGCTGGAAACCACAATTTTTTCCAAACCAAAGATGTGTAGTATATACATATGTTTATGATACAATATACATAACATATATATATATATATATTTATTTTTAGATTTATACATTGTATATTGTATGTATATATTCATGCACATATCCATATATTTTTTTTTTTAGCGCATATATATATATACACATGTATGTAAAAAGGGGTATATGTTTTTTTTGGGTGATGTTGTTGGGACAAAGCTACTGGTAGCCGTGGATTTATGATGATTCAACCAGCCAAATATGTGTCGAACTAATTCTGGAAGTCCGAAGGGCTGCCATGTTCCACACTATACGTGAGTTCATGGCTGGCAATGGCATGGCACATCCCTCAAAATTAAGCGCAACATGGATATAATTGCAGTATGTCATTGCTGTCTTGCATGAATCTTGGTTTGGTAGTTTACGGTGTTCTTTGTGTTTCCTTAAATGGGGATTTATTTGCATATATCATTTGCAGTAATGCCAAGTTCGTATTAACAACCCCCCCTAGAAGGCAAGAGTCCCCCCTCATACGTAAAAAACAACCAGCCTGCCTATCAATGGAACGAGATTTCTCTTTTCAGTGGCAACCTCTCTCCCCATGGGGTTCAAGACATTACTTTTTCAACAATTAAAACATCGTTATATCGTTATTACCACAAAATTAGGATTTCTGAGCATCGTGCCGTTTAGTAGGGGGGGTGTCGCACATGTTTATTACTGTAATAGGGAGGGACCAACCCAAAGTATTATTGCCAGACGTTTTTTTGAAATGTGGGTGTTGATTACTTTGGGCTGTTGATTAATATGAACTTAATGTCAATATATTTACACACATATATACGATATATATAATTATATATATTAAAAGTTAACAAGTTTAGAACACCAAATTCAAGAAGTAAGAATGTGTGTTTGCACGATATCCAAATGTGGCAATGTTTACATCTAGCTGAATCTAGTTTAAATTCTCGAGGCCCATGGCTTTGTCATCAGTCGGATGTTGTGTGTTTTTTGTTTTGTTTTTGTTTTCGCAGGTGGTGGGGCGTTCAAAAACTCATGGGAGTCTATTGTCACTTGGCTGGAAACTTGGCCTTTGGAGAAAACATCTGAACTTTTAAGGTGTTCATCTTACCACGTTAGATAGCTACGTTGCGGATAGATTTGAAGGTTCTTCTCCAGCTAGATGTGGCAATATTCATGCGGTGTTCCACATTTCATCCTGAAACCATAGACCAAGCTTAAGCGAGAGCGACCCAGCATTCCATCCAGTTGTTTAATCACAATTTCTTCATCAAAATAGGCACTTGGATGGTATAGTCATTTTTTTACTGGTTAAAGCTATTGATGATTAGATTCATTTAAGTTTGTTTCAAGTCCCATTTTTTCCCAATATATTCCCACTATTTGGTTAAATCTATGATTTTTTCCCAAATGGTGTATGACCAAGTTTCCTCTTTTTCTGGCCTATTCTCCATGGTTACACCATCATTTCTGATGGTTAAACCACCATTGTTCCGCATTGTTGTTGGTGGTTAAACCCACCATTTTGCACGACCGACTTGAATATTCAACTGTGCATTCATATATTCCCAGAAAAATCAATAAAAACTCAAGTTAAACATATCACACCTCGTTATCGCCTAAATTATAGCCACGATTTTCTTTGCCGATTCATCGCCTATTTTTCGATGCAAGGTGGTGCCCCCCAGTTATAAGTTGGTTTATAAACCCCATTCACTATAGATATATCTACCATAAACCATAGTTATTGGAGTTATAAACCAACTTAGCTAACTATGGGGCACCACCTTGTGGAACCGCTCAGGTGAAGAGCATGGCTTTGGCGACCGAGTTACTTGGCCCAGCTGATCTGGACGTGCAGGTTCTTGTACCTCGGCATGACATTTCCTGGCTGGAAAATGGTGGGGGTGGACTTGGGGGGGGTGGAACCCCGAGGAAAATGGTGGTTTAAGCAAAAACATGGTGGTTCAAGCAGGAAAAATGAAGGTGTCACCAGCCAAAATCATGATTTCAACCAAAACATACCAAAACAAATGGTGGTGTCAGCGGTAAGAATGATTTTAGGCTCATAAATCTCATACAAAATACGGGATTTACTTTATGAAGATGATAATTTAACCAACAAAGATTGTGATTCAGATGATAGCAAATAGAAAGTGATACATGATGGTGGTTATGTAAGGTTAGAGTGATCGGTCATGACGATATTTGCCGTTTGACATCATGATTTGTTCCACTCCCGGGAGCAATCTGGGTCTTGCGGGTTTTGGTCGGTATCCCCGGTTGAATTCGTCAACCCCAAAGCATGGTAGGAGAACTGAGACCCATCGCCGTTTTCCAAGTTGGATTTACGGTAAGTATGCAATTTACCGACCCTTTGGTGCAAAAAAAAACATGGCAATGGCCCATCCAGCTTTTCATTGGTAAAATCATCTATGGTCTTATGTAGTTTTGTTTCTATGGCATTTGTTTGTTTATAAATGGATTTATGCGTTTTAAAAGATATGAATCTCAAGTGGCAAGTGGATTATTCTTGTTGGAAAAAAACACAAAACAGAAGTCATTGAGAATGTCCATTGCCCGCCTCCACATGCGTCCACAAAAGGTCCTGGAGGGTGGCCGGGCCGGCAGCGATGAGCGGCCAGCGGAGTTGAGTCACTGGGTCAGTTGGGCTAATCATCAGATCTGGTGACGTGGATTTCTTGTCGGAACTCAATGGAGGTTTTAATGGGCACATTAAAGCACTATCATGTTCTGGTGGGTGGTTTGGAACATGTTTTATTTTTCCATATATTGGGAATTTCATCATCCCAACTGACGAAGTATCATTTTTCAGAGGGGTTGGTATACCACCAACCAGTGTTGGTTTTTGTTTACTGCAAGCGGCTTGGACCCTTCATGTCATTTTTACTTCTATGGGGAGGGTTTATGGACGTTTATAGCCTTGGGTTTACCACATTAAATTACAAATGGGAATGCAGCCGTAGGTGTGAAATCAATCTATGGGGGTTTCTCTCAACGAATCATGGTGAATTTTTTGGGAATTGTATCTTCCCAACTGACTAATATTTTTCGGAGGGGTAGGTAGTATACCACCAACCAGATGATTCAACATGATTCAACCAGTCCATGATGTTTTTTAGGCAACCATCTGTGGTGGAACTAATCAACCAAAACTGGTGAAATTGAGGAATTTCATATATCTATCAACTTAATGGGTATTCCACCAGGCTCCTTGTTTGGGTGCGTCAAAAAAGATTATTAACATATGTTAAGATGCACCTTTAAAAATTGTGGTTGTGGTTTCGATTCGCCCTTCAGAAGGCCTACTATTGTGGGGGTGACTTGTCAATCATTTGATAATATCAAGTTGGTCGGTATTTGTTTTAAGTGTGTACCCTAAATGGTAAACCATGGTTTTCATGTTTTGTCTTAGAGATCGGAATCAGTTCGTTCCACTGCGTTTTTTTCCGTATTCTTTCTCGGTTGAGAAAGGCAGATTAGACCGCCTTGGCAGGGAACAACTGCCAGGTGGTTTCCACCATATTGTGCCCCAAAAAGATAGAACGAAAGATATTTGACCACTCTCAGTAGGTGTTTTTGTTTGTTTTGCAGGCTTTCTCCAAACTTAGAGTTCCAAATGTCAATGTTTTGAAAGGCAAAGCAGACCATGAATGTGGTTTTTGTCAGTGGTTACGGAAACCTGAGAGAGCGGATTTTAAGTGTTGATTCACAGCCTGATTCATATCATATAAACATATATACTTACTTAATATACGTATACATATATATATTACTATTATTATGAATTTGAATCATGAATGATTTTATCCATTTGGCATGCTAGAGGCTTCATGTCCTGTTTACATTAAGCAATTTTGGTGTTTCGACAACAATGCGTATAGTTTTGTCTGCTAATCAAGCCATGCTGTTTGTTATTATCCATGGTGCTTTCAAATTACATTAATGTCACAGGAAGTTGCATATTCAAAGAATGTGCCTTCATCATCCAGCTGGTTCATCTTGGGGTGAACGCATCAACCGATCAACCGTTGCATCCCCGATTTTGGCGGCTAAGGAGTGAAGGAACTGTTGCAGAAACACAAAAAACTGAGAGAGGTGGACAGCAAACCAGAGACTATCAGTTGCGACGAAAAGAGTTGGTGCCAATGGCTTAGGATGAGAGGATAGTGAGTTTAAGTAAGCAATCTGTTCAAGTATAGCATGTCAGGGAGATTGCGGGATGAATCACTATACCAAGATAATTTCTGATGTCGCCGAATCAAACATTTGTTTGCAGTCGAAGAACCACAAATTGTTGCGCTTGCAGTTGGGAGGTTCTCCAGGCTAAGTCAAAGACCTGGCTGTTCACGCTGAGTTGGTATTCACGGATCTTCCATCCCCCCAGTCAAAATGCGATATTTTCCCATCCCCATATGTTGCTAGCTAGCTAAACAATATAAGTTTGTATTTATGCAATTACATGTATATATATATAAATAGACATGATCCATCTATAAGTACCAAACTTAATGGGAGCTAGAGGACCCAAGACTATCATAACTCATTGAAATTTATGAGTTTTTGGATGTTTTTGGTCTTACATGGCAATGAGACCAAATGTTCGCCGTGTTCCATTCCACACAGGGAATGATCAGCAATCCACTTGAATTCAAAACCATGGCCCTCTGGTCATTTGTTGCAAAGCTATGGATAACTCAAGGAACTAAATGGTAAAGTCCATGGATAGCTGGTAAATAGGCTATTTATCCATAACTGAATAGGAGGTCATTTACCGAACTAAATAGGTTATTTTCCATGGCAAAGTCCTAAATTTACCGGAGGCTATGCTGCAGGATTCTGATGTTCCAATAGTCATCCCAGGGACCAGGATCATCCAATGGTACCCCAGAAGCATCCGCTGGTCATCACTGGACCCCAGATTAAATTTTTACCCAACTCTCCTGATATGGGGGCCAAAAAGACGACCACATGATGGTCATAGATGACCCAAAATCACTGGACCCCATGATATTTTTTAAAACCCATCTATGATGGCCAATCTCTCCGGATGACCAGAGATGAGCCAAAAAACGGCTCAGCTGGGGTCCCATTGGGTAAATGCTGCCAGGATGTCATCGGTCAAATGACCCTGGTCTCTGATTGGAAGGACGCCGAAAGACTGCCGGGAGTGACCTGTATTTGTTCTAACCCATCCAACCATAGATCTACTATAGACTATAGATCTATCATAAACCAGACTAAAGCTCTATCAGTCTATATAATCTATATAGCGATGATGACCAAACTAGCGAATCTTGGAGGCCTCACATTGTCGTGTCGCGGATCATCTAAGCCTGGTTGAGGATAGGGAATCAACAAAAAAATGATTTCAGTTGCGATCATAGAATTGGATGATTGGAACATTTACAGGAAACCCCTATATTTGATGGTAAAAACTATGATTTCCTGCAGAATTTCCCTTAAACCAATCCATTGCTATCAGAATCCCCGACTCATTTTCATTCATTTTCCCGCTTGTTCTTGAATGGAGATGGATTTGGCTGTCAGATTTAAGGCAGATCCAAAGCTTTGCCACGCTGTCAGGACACCTACGATTGATTGTTCACTGCGAAATGAGTCTCACCAGAGTGTTCGACAGGGGCGACTAGAGCAATTGCATGATTTTCCCACCTACTTGTTTATCATTACCCATATGCTCCATGTATGGTATATATGCTAACATTTGCCCTTGTCCAAAATCACCCAGTTATGTAGGTAAATATACCATCACCATGGTTCGCATATGGGTTATTGAACTGGAATCTTAACCCGTGGCATGGATATAACTTGACACAACCAACGGAGATAAACTCCAGAGTGTCTCTGAATGGGAAGCATGTTTGCAAGTGTTTTTTTGGGGATAGGCTAAACTGTCAACGGAAAAACTACTTGCGTGTGGGTGACAGCAATTCGTTGGGTGCATTTGGGTCACAACACCTATCATCAAACAAAACCAGTTCAATTTATTTGGGTCTCGTCGTGGCTTGACCCCTACCCATGTCTGGTTGGTGGTTTGGAACATTTTTTATTTTTCCATTCAGTTGGGAATTTCATCATCCCAACTGACGAACTCATATTTTTCAGAGGGGTAGGTCAACCACCAACCAGATGTGCTTTGTGCTAATGGTGAATGGTTGTGGTCATGGCAGTTGTGCCTTCATGTCAATTGCCATCGACAGTTGAACACTGACAGCTGTGAAGATTATTTTTTCCTGTCCTGCCAGACCTCCAGAAAACAGGATATATGGATATATGATAGATACTGTATATGGATGTGTTTGTCAAAATTATGCATATATATATATATCTGTGTATGTTGAAGCCCATTATATCATCGGATGAAACAAATACTGTTGCTATCCTTAAGCTGTGTTTATTTTGGGGCTGGAGTACTTGTAGTTTCCAGGCATGGCATGCAAAGTGATCAAGTGATTTCATGCTTTGCACTGGGTGAGCCTGAGCAAACTGTTTGGTCAATCGGTTGGCTTCGTGTCCGTTTGTGCTTTCAATTTGTATCATACCCAGCTAAAGCTTGTATCAGTATCATGTTTTGCAGGTTCTGGGTTCTCTAAAACTACTTTTTGTCATGGAAATGGGATGTTGTCGCAGGTTCAACCATGAATAGTGACCGCAGTTCGTGGCAAAGTTGTTCATCACTTTGAGTGCGCATGCACAGCCTAGCGAGCAGAGAGGTTTGGGTGTGGGTCAAAATTAAGCAACAACTGTTAGATTTATTGTAGGTATATCGAACTAGTTAAAAGGGGTTTTATTAAAGCAACCAACATTTTACTTAGTCCTCAAAGTTATGCAGACGAAGCCTCAACAGTTGACCCATTCCTATTGCCCTTCTGCTTTTCGGTCCCCAACAGAATTGGCGGACTTGACCGTTGCTTTTAAAATCAAATCCCAGAGACCTGTTCAAGCCTGGCATCTGAAGCTCCCTGAAGATTGGACGATATTACAGCGACATACTATGTTAACTATGGATTAATTTATATATGTAATAACTATGTTATGTAATATATAGTGTGAGACTATTGGAAGGAACAGAATAAGTTAACTATGTGATGTAATCTTTGTATATTTAATTGTTTCTTGACTTAGCATCGATCCATTCCTTTGCATGCCATCCTGCCAGCGGAACCAGTTCAACAGCAGGTTGAATTGGGAAATGTTGGGATACAAGTAAGTAATCCGAGTAGATTTTACACATATGTATGACTTTATATAACTATGTTGTGGTTATAGTAGGAATCAAAACTATTATTAAACTATTATTTGGTTTGTATTATATAACTATATTATATAACTTAAAAAAAAAAAACAGATTAAACTAGTAAACTATTATTAAACTAATACATATCTGGTCGGTGGTTTTGAACATTTGTTATTTTCCATTTCATATATGGGATGTCATCCGAAACCCATTGACGAACTCCATCATTTTTCAAGATGGTTATTGCACCACCAACCAGCAATGTAAACCTTTACCAGAGGGTAAATCCCATAAAAATCCCATTAAAACCCATTAAATCCCATTAAATCATTAAGGATTTACACCATATCATATCACATCATATCATATCATATATTCTATATCACATATTATATATATCACATATTCTATATCATATCATGTATCATACATCATACATCATACATCATATATCAACCAACCAGATTACCAGAGGGCATTAACCAATAATCATCTAGTTGGATTAACATATGCTAACCATCTATTAACAAGGACCTTAGTTTGTTCATTTCTTTTGTTAACGCCTGGTCCTTCGGTATGAAATCGCCGAAATTGCCTGGTCCCTCTGGTCCCTCTAGTCCCCTCGCAGGCGAATGAAGAGGTGCCGTGGTTTTTGTTTGCCGTGCTTGGTGCCGCGGCTGGGAGCTGAACATTTGGGGACAACCCCAAAATGTAATGAATATATATATATATGGGTAAATTATAACGACCTCACTGCGACCTCACTGGAATCATAGTTAATAAGGGAAATCATCCCCAAATGGCCTTAATTCAGGTTTTGACCATGAAAACAAGACGTTTGGTGAAACAACTGCGCAGGCTTGATTCCTTTTTCCACCGCGTGAAGAAATTTGAAAGCCAAGGACCCACCACTGTCCGTACGTTTTCTGAGCTTAAA
>Ga0126342_10002122_pt1 | contig 30125 bp, 31 predicted proteins | sample Cyp1metagenome_FD_92528 | JGI IMG/M metagenome (GOLD analysis project Ga0126342, IMG submission 92528) | Coral microbial communities from Lord Howe Island, Old Settlement Bay, Australia - Cyphastrea 1 metagenome | ecosystem: Host-associated > Invertebrates > Cnidaria > Coral ...
AGTAGTACTAGTAGTACTAGTAGTACTAGTAGTACTAGTAGTACTAGTAGTACTAGTAGTACTAGTAGTACTAGTAGTACTAGTAGTACTACTAGTAGTACTACTAGTAGTACTAGTAGTACTACTAGTAGTACTAGTAGTACTACTAGTAGTACTAGTAGTACTACTAGTATAGTAGTACTACTAGTAGTACTAGTAGTACTAGTAGTACTAGTAGTACTGGCAGTGGCAGTGGCAGTGGCAGTGGCAGTGGTGGTGGTGGTGGTGGTGGTGGTCGTAGTAGTAGTAGTAGTAGTAGTAGTAGTTGTAGTTGTTGTTGTTGTTGTTGTCGTTGTTGTTGTTGTTGTTGTAGTTGTTGTTGTTGTTGTTGCGTAATGTAGTGTAGTGTACTGTAATTAGATGTAATTAGTGTAGTGTATGTAGTGTAATTAGTGTTGTGTAATGTAGTGTAGTATATTTGCATTCGCAGTTGTAATAGTAGTGTAGTGTAGTGGTAGCTGCAGTTGTAGCTGTAGTTGTAGTTGTAGCTTTCTATTTATCCATCTGTTTTTCTGCAAGCTTGATAACGAAGCTATTCTGCGAGAAGTCCTCAGGTTTTGAACCTGACAACGTCAAAAACAAAGCAAGTCTGCGAGACTTCCTCAACTTTTTGAATTTGATAACGTCAAAAACGAAGCAATTCTGCGAGACTTCCTCAATTTTTCAAGTTGGCAACATCAAAAACGAAGCAATTCTGGGAGACTGCCTTCAATAATGGAAAGTTGCGTGCAGAGCTGACGGCCTGGTACCAATGCGTTTTCGGATTTTTCCAGTCCATGTCTCTAAAGTAGCGCGCCTGCCGCGAAAAGTGAAGCCAGGTCATACGAAGTGCTGCACCTGTCACGCAAAATCATCTTCCCAAAATTAACGATCTGATGCAACCCTTCTCAGGAAATCAGCGCCGGACCTCCTAACATCTCTGATGAACATGTCTCTTGTACTGCAACCTGCCATGCGAAATGCATCTTTCCAAATCCTCTTCAAATGTTTCACGCTTGGCTCACTTTTGACACGGTGCACAATCCCTTGTGCCCGCCACGCGAAACGACATCTGAACGCCCAAAAGTGGTCTGAACATGTGGTGTTTTTAAACATTTTGACTTGGAAATGTGCTTCGCGCCACAACGGCGTGCACTTTTTCGACATCTCAACTTCCAAAAGTGGTCCGAGCATGGTGTGCTTTGTACATTTTGACTTCCAAATGTGCTTTGCATCTCAACTTCCAAAAGTGGTCCGAGAATGGTGTGCTTTGGGCATTTTGACTTGGAAATGTGCTTCGCGCCACAACGGCGTGCACTTTTTCGACATCTCAACTTCCAAAAGTGGTCCGCACCTTGTGTGTTTTGTACATTTTGACTTCCAAACGTGCTTCGCACCACAACGGCGTGCACTTTTTGAACATCTCAACTTCCAACGGTGGTCCAAACCTGGTGTGCTTTGTACATTTTGACTTGGAAATGTGCTTCGCGCCACAACGGCATGCAAATGTTCATCTCGCATCTGGCCACATGGCTCCGCACCCGCCGCTTTAGCCAGCCTACTTTTCGACCCTCCGGAGCCACAAATCATTGGAAAAACACAGTGAATCGCAACTTTGCTACCTTTTCGCGCACCTGCATCTTCTTTCCTCTGACTCTTTCTCTTCTCTGATCTTCTCTCTTCTTCTCTTCTCTTCTCTGACTCTTCCCACCTCTGCTTTTCCATCTGTCCATATTGTCGGAAGTTTGACTTCTAAACTTCCTTCGACTATATTGTTTCATTCTTCACAAGGCAAACAGGTGTGCCAGGCCGGCATTCGGTCATAGCGTCCCCAAGCAAGAAAGCTTGACTTTATGGAACCCCATATCAAAATTGTCAGATTCGTGAGAGCAACATAGAGTGACTACTTTTTGATGCTAGTCGGGCTGCAAGTGCGCCTCTCTTATCATGTTCCATCGTATAGAGCCTCATGAAGAAACGGCGTCTGATCAGTCCCTCATGCTAGCAGCTACTGTAGCATGCATCACTATCATGGCAACATTCAAATCGTTCAATATGCAAAATGCATTGCTTTCCTTCCAGGAGACAAGTGCAAGGCTTCTTGCCACTGCTCACTCCTTGGGGATGAATTGATTGCATCCCTCTCAAAGTAAGGAGACCGCTTGTTCTTATCTCAAGCCTTTTGCATCCTTTTGCTTTATTTAGCAAGGGCGCGCTATGTGTGCTACGAGTACTGTTTTGATCGTCAGAGCTGGTGTCTTCCGTTTGGAAAAGGTGAATTTCAGCACCATGGCGGCATCACTTGAAGTCCTGGCCCTGTCCAATGTCTCAGTAACTTTTGCAGACTGGCATCTTTGCACAAGCATTGATTACAGTGTTGAAGCTCACCGTGTTGGGCTGCAAGCCCCTCCTGGCTCATGCGCGCAAAAATGAAAGGAAACAAACCTCCCAGCGCCAACTTCCAATATACTCTGCTCCGGGGCGGCCTTCCACTTTGGAGTTCCAGCAGATGCAAGGCTTTCTCCCAATGCGCCACAGTGGCACAGGCATCTGGACAGAGTTGGCTGAGCGAAGAACCAATGGCAAAGCGACTTGCACGGCCAGCCCGTACGGGAAAAAGACTAGGGCAAAACCAGACTTGCAAATGCTACCACAAGTAGCACGAAATAAGAGGGCCTATAAACAACCAAAGCTGGGATCAAGTTGAAAATCAAGCAATACAAACTGGAAGCCAGAAGAAGTTAAGCGCATTTGAAACTAAGCCAATTGGCACGTGTTGCATCCAGCACTTTGGTTCTAATATGCACAAAGACGGTGCAGTTTTGACGTTTTTTGGCCGGTGAGCTCAAGGAAATAATTTCGGCATGTTGGTTCTCAATGCCTTAGCGTCTTGTCCAGCTAAGGTGAAGGCTCAAGGCGCTGTTCATCGTGATGCGGTCTGGCAATGGGTTCACCCTGCCAACATCTGCCAACCATGTGTTCAGTTGTTGCCACCACTGCGTCAAATTTGAGGGATTGTCTCGGCTTTCCATGCTATAATAAATGAACGTGGCTTCAACAGTCATGGTTCGAACAGTCTTGCCTTGTCGGACTTGCATTGACTAGTATGTACGCCTTCGAGATTCCCATGAATATCTAGGTGCCACTGCTATCAATGTTTCCACCACCATCGATATCACGAGCAGTGGTAGTTCGGAAACCATGGGAAAGCACCAAACATTTGGCCCAGGCCCATGCAAGCCGCCAAAAAATGTGGGTGTCCAAAATGGTACCCAGATGACAGGTCTTCCCAGCAGACCATGACGGGGAGCTGAGGGTGCGAAGGTTGGAGGACCAAAGGATACTGTGGCTTAGAAGAATGGAGTGGGAGAGCGCGGGAGAAAGAGGATTGCAGCAGTTGCCTTGATTTCTATGATTAGAGTAGATTATGGAGAGCATACACGGTTCCACACACAACATGCACGAATAGATGAATATGTTTACAAAATATGATGGATGAACGCATGGATTGATGATGTATTTGCCAAGCAAGCAATCAGGAAGAATCTATCTCATCAGGATTGATCCGAGCAAACTCATTTTGGACTCGTTGAGCCAGTTGTTTGGCTCAATAAGAAGCGGGCCATCTATCTACACATTTCACCAATTCCCAAGTGATCTGTTCGAATGCGCCTGCCCTGGGACATTGTCTGCAGCAGTGACAGGCTGGCCTGCCAATGCTTTCCTCTAGACAGTGGCCTTTTGTTCATGCCGCTGACTTTCAGTCACATTTGACAGCGAAAGACCGCAAATCAAACCGCAATTGAACCTGCCAAGCTTGACTGCGGGCACATGCTGTGACCTTGGCTACATCAATATTCCTTTGGAAACCTAAACCGAGTTGCTGTCACTCTCAAAAAAGAAATGATACTGTACGAAGTACATGTGGCACCACTGCCAACTATATAAGTCTAGTCCATGAGCAACCCACTGCTGCATTGCAAAGAACAAGGTCGAGAAGTCCACCATCGCGAGCCTTTGCTGAAGCGCACAAAGACCGCAGGATGAACAAGATTCGAACTGAGAGAATTGAGCGAAATCATTCCGTTGAATTGAAATGCATGAAATCCATGGAATGTATTGAATGCATTTGATGTATGTGAGTCATCATTGATCATGTATCTCTGTCAGAGTTGCTTCGGATCACTTTGTCTTGCTTGAGTAGTCAACCTTGTTTTCCGCATGTATATCACATACATTCAGATTCAGTACATTATGCATCTCTGTTCAGATCTTGTCTCGCACTCGCCATGGCACCTCGTCCAACACTAGCAGAGCAGGCTGCCATTTGCCTTCCCGCCCGAGCTTGGTTACCTGGCACACCACCAGACATTTGACAAGGTGAATTTGCAGTGACATCAAACTTTGGCCGGCACCTTGGCAGTGAGCTCCTTCGCACGAATGCCTGTGGACAGAGTCAACAATGAGATCTGGATTTGAACACTGTGTAAATAACAAACATATTTTGTATATATATATTATATATATACATACATACATGCATATATCTATATCCATCTATATCTATATAATAACATATAATAACCATACGCGCAAACCCCCTCTTTCGCCTTTGCAGGGTTTCCAAGTCCATTGAAGAGCAATATTGACTGGCGTGTTGAAAGGAAACCTTAAACATGCTTCAAGGAAATCATTAAATGCCCACCCCCGTGAAACTTTATATTCAAGGGAATCGTCAAGATAGGGAATCATTAAATCCCCACAACCGTGAAACTTTATATTCAAGGGAATCTTCAACAGGTTTCAACAGAGTTTCAAGGGAATCATTAAATCCCCACCCCCGTTAAACTTTGTATGCAAGGGAATCTTCAAGAGGATTCAACAGAGTATCTAGGGAATCATTAAATGCCCTCACCCGTTAAACTTTATATTCAAGGGAATCTTCAAGATGTTTCAACAGAGTTTCTAGGGAATCATTAAATCCCCACCCCCGTTCCGTTAAACTGTGTATGCAAGGGAATCGTCAAGAGGATTCAACAGAGTTTCTAGGGAATCATTAAATGCCCTCACCCGTTAAACTTTGTATTCAAGGGATTCTTCAAGATGTTTCAACAGAATTTCTAGGGAATCATTAAATCCCCACCCCCGTGAAACTTTTCATTCAAGGGAATCTTCAAGAGGTTTCAACAGAGTTTCTAGGGAATCATTAAATCCCCCCCTGGTAAACTTTATATTCAAGGGAATCTTCAAAATGTTTCAACAGAGTTATCCCCACCCCCGTTAAACTTTATATTCAAGGGACTCTTCAAGAGGTCTCAAAAGAGTTGATGATGATGTTGATGATGATGATGATGACGGCGACGACGACGACACTATGATGATGACGACGACGACGACGATGATGATGATGTTGTTGTAACATTAACGCACAGGTGGTTGCTAAGCTGTGCGTTGCAAGATGAAAGCCATGATCACACAGTATTTTTTGATGCTCAGACACGCGGAGGACGTCGGCGCGCGCAAGAGGATGGTTTTGCCCGTAACCATACAACACATATATATATAGTTATAATTTATAATATATATATATATTATAATATATATATATATATATTATTATATTATATATATATATATATATTATATTATATATATATATATATATTATATTATATATATATTTAAAATTTATAATATATATATATATATATTATATATATAGTTGAATAATTAACTCTATATATATATAGTTAAAATGTTAACTATATATATATTATAATATATAAATATATACATGTGTGTGTGTCTATGTCTAATTGTCTATGTGTGTATAATTGTACATCATGTACACATATGCCATATACATCCATATACATTATATGTTTGTGTGTCTCTCTGTGTGTTGAGCATACAATTCATCTATATATAGTATTATAAGTATAGACTGTATAGGCAGACAGACAGACAGAGAGAGAGAGAGAGATTTTTACATATATACATAATTTATAGCCACATGAGAATTGCCAAATAGAGTAGAGTCTAGAGCCAGTCGCGTTTCTTTTCCTCGCGGCAATTCCAACAAGAGCCTCTCACTTCCTCATCACTGTCGACCGCTTGGCTGTGCTGATCTCTTCAAACTTGTGACCTTGGAGCTGTTAGTGCGAGAGCAATCCGATTGGGGAAGACAGGAGCAACCTGTCTTTGGCAAGCTCCAGCATCTCCAGTGACAGTGAACAAAGTGGGAATGCAGTCAATTTTATGTACCAAACTGCAGCCTCGAAACATTTGCCAAACCGAGTTCTCCAAGAAGGTGATCAACCTTGCAAAGAACATATTTTAAACAAAATTAAACACTATTCATCAGTGCATCAGCATCACATTTGCATGTCGACCCGCAAGGTTTGGTGCATCAAAACATGCGAGTCACGAGCGATAGCCCTCAACAAACTCAAATAGAAACCAATAAAGTTCTGGTTCTGCAATCAGCAATGCACTGGACAATCACAGCATGGAAGAAGCATACAAATCTTCTGCTTCTTCATCTTGTCAAGCTGAATACTCAAGTTGGGTGCGTCCATGCCGATATGCACAGCAGAAAGGTTTGTGCCTCCCTTGCCTGGGCACTGCACTAACTAGTACTGCTAGATTACATCTAGTACTAGCTCTTAGCTCACTCACATCTTAGGGACCAAGGAAGGCCCAACTTTTGCCTGCACCCACATCGTGTCAAACTTCTCCGGGCAAAACATCTGGACACCAGAAATCTCCGAAGCGTGGCGCAGCTCCGTTTCGAAACGCTTGAGTACCATGGCATAGATCCTTAGAGGAAGATTCGGGTAAGCTGTTTGATGCTTCAAGTCCACTGCAAGTTGTAACCTTGAACGAAGGCTATAACAGAAACAACCTAGTATAACTGACGCCAAGTAATTAGTATCATGACGATTATCAGAAAGATAAGCGTCCCCTCCTCATCCTTTTCCTTCTCCTTCTCCTCCTCCTCCTCCTTCCACTTATTCCACTTATCCTACCTCTTTCTCCTAATCAGCATCAGCATCAGCATCAGCAGCAGCATCATCCTCCTCATGATTGTCGTAATTGTCTCTGTCATTGTCGTGATCGTCGTGATCTTCGTGATCATCGTCATATCATAGCCATCGCCGTTCTAAAAAACTGCAGATGCCCTGAAACAAAGCCTCTCTTTGGCTCCTGTCAAAACAATAGAGTAATGGGGTTCGATTTCGGAGATTACGCAGCGATTAAAACGGTCCCACACCGCCACACCGCTTGGTCGTGAAATTCATGATGAGTGATGAGTCAAGCGGATACTCAACACAAGATATGCTGTGCGGCCGTAGGATGTACTCGGCACAATTGACATGACTGCAAACGTGACACAGGCACTGGCTCTGGTGCCAGGGGATACAACACTCACCCTACGCTGGGGCATATAACTCCTGTTACAGTAGACACAACCGCAGACACATAGACAGAAGCATTTTTTCAGCACAATGTCATAATGAGCTCAGATGTACTGGTTGTATTGTTAGTTAGTCTGTTTGTAGTCAAGGCATTGTAGTGGTTGGTTCATAGGGATTCCCACAATGGATGACGATAATCTCCATTAATCTCCAATACATTGGGTAGTATTGAAAGTATAGCCCCCAAAAGTCAACCAACAGCACTTCACATGTCTTCATTGTGACAAGATCTCACCGGGCCACTGTGCATCGAGCCGAACCAGTTTGCGCATCTGCTTAACCACAGCCGGTGGGAGATCGCTGATCGCGTGGTCGGGTACAAAGTGCTCCAAATGACCTGAGGGTACGAAGATCGAAGAAGCGATCAAGGTGCAACGGTGCCTGGAAACTCCAAAATGTCAGGAATGTCCGAAAGGAATCATTGGAAAATTTGGAAACAAACTTAGGAACATCATGGAACATCGTGATACCTTTTTCCAAGAGCATAGAGCTCGACCATTTCAGCAAGGGGACTAGTGCCCGCCAGAGGTCCTGGACCCAAGACATGTGGAACTTTGGGAACAAAGATCTTGAAACTTTGGAACATTGGGTTTGGTTCGATCTAGAAACCAAAAAATGGACCCAGGTCGCTGCTGTCTTCGTGATTCAATCAACTGCAAATTGCTCAATCAATCTTCCCTTGCTCTTTTATTCTTTTTTGCAGTTCGTCAGTTCGTCCTTTTCGTGGCTTTAAATTTGGTCTGATCTGTGAGCAAACGAACAAACTGACCTAAATGACCAAGCCCACATTGAACAAACTACTGCATCCTCTTCCACCACAAGCGCATGTCTCTGGCACGGTCCCATGCCTCACCGATCCAAAATGATCCAAAGCAAGAACATGTGTTTAAAACATTTTAAAACCATATCCGGGAAACGCTTCGACTGTCAATGAGTCTCCATAAGTTGGTAAGTCTCAATGAGCCTGGGCATGTCTCCATCACAATCCTGACTACAAGACGTTTCCTGTAAAGCGGCTAGCGGCTAGTGGACGTTCCAGACCGGCCATGTATGATTGATAGGTGGCCTGCTGAACAAGACCGAGAAGTGGCACGTGCGTTTTGTGCGCGCCTGTGCAGGTTCAATAAGCACAGCGACTCAATGTAGAATTCTGAAAGACCAACAAATTGTACACCTCAGCAGTCGGCAGGTGCAAGTCAAACAGAATGCTGTGCCGGACCTTTGACATCTGAATCTAAATACTACTAGACACAGCTGCCACAAATTCAATCCATGCTTGTTGTAACAGAAATTGTAGTGCGAACGGATTGCCAACGCAAACAAAAAGACACCAAAGGGAACATATTTTTGCAGACCATTTTGTATAATTGTATAATCAAGTCAACGAAGATAAACAAACTTTAAAATTCTTTTGAGCTCATGCAAAGTAGCACCATTCACAACACCTTCAAGCTGCTGTCATGGCACGATTCAGTGCGCCAACTGCCGTCTGCAAATTTGGCTCAAATGAATTGAAGGGTGCTGAATGACTCCATTCAGTTGCCAGGTATCCTTGAGACGCAGGGCAGTCAACAAAACACAAACACAAAAGAGGGTTTGATTTGCAGTGTCCTTTTGATTTTGTCCATGACCTTTTTATACGGAACTGGTTTCATTTCCGTTTCCGCTCAGCTGCTGGTCTGCATATTCCATGGATTGTAGCAGCGATAGTTTGCAATTTGAGCCCATTCCTGCAAGATGGAGGCAAATGGATATGTTCGCAAGAGTCCTCTTCAACTTTCCCAGCTTTCCCCCTTTTCGTCCATCATTGTACCTTGCCAAAAGGCTGCAGTTGCAGCTGCCCTTATGTTGCATGAGGTTCATGGCTCCCCTGCTCCTCTGTGTCTGGAAGCGCTCCATCTAGAGGTGCATCCTTGAGCTCAACGAAATGATTGATCCACTCAGCCAATCCACCATATAGACCTGAATCGCACGGAGCGAAAGCCAACTGCTAAGCACCAGCTACCCAAACTTGCTTGACCCAACTGCACATGGACACCCCACTTTGGGAAAACCATCGAAAAGCATTGAACACCACCAAATCCTCTGATCCCAGTGCATACTTCATTGGGAGACCACTGGCTGCCAGCCCGCCAGTGTCTGGTTTCGACTAGACTTGTCACATCTACCAGGGTTAACCTGTTTGAATAGAGGCATCTTTGCAGCTCTTGCTCTTTGTTCCACCACCTTCTCATTTGTCACCAGTGTGCCTGGACGCGTGGGGAAGTCAGTGCCCGCAACTGCCATGTTACCCCAGAAGTCATACTTGCACTCCATAAATTGTGACCTGAGTAAGGGAGCCAAGTGGAGCCCAGCGACAGCAAGGACATCCGAACACACATCCCAGTCTTCTCTTCACAACTTCCGAGCCAGTGACAAGATATGCACTAAAGGACTGCGGAAAATGATCATGTCGATCTGACTATCTCCGCGTGGAGTACCTGGCATCGTGCAGATGGACGTCGAATTTGGGCGCAGCAAAAATTAGATGTTGATCTCAAGATAACACTCAGTGCGTTGGGGACGTCTTTCATCTTGCACGGCTAGTTTTGTACTCTTGCGACTTGCGACTCTTGCCTTTGCTCAAGGCCAGTTTTTCAATGCTATTCATGTTGTCCGACAATGCAAGAAGCTCTGTGACCGTCCAAGTTGCTTTGAAAGGACTCTTCCTCAGTTCATCCCAGCGGCAGTTATTGGATCAGGATGCTGCAAATCAGAATAGGCCCTGTGCTTACACAATACTAAACCTGCAGATCCTGCAGCAAGGCGCTCGATTCTCTTGAAAATAGGATGGTGCCACCACCAAGGAGGCATCGGCTCTGAAAGATGTTCCAGCACACTTGGGGATATGAATGAACCTGTGCAGCATGGCGGCGTGGCCCAGCAAAGCGCTCAAACAAACCAGGATGGACAGATATTCCTCTGCAATCGAAAATCTAGATCATCGACATTGAAAGCATGCAAATGTAGCATTTCAGACTATTTCATGGAAACTGTGCAAATATGTTGCGCTTAAATCGCATCAAAATGCCTTCCTCAGCTTTCAAAACACTTTCTGCGCCAAGAAACATGTAATTCTTTGCAGACCAATTGGCGAAGGTCACGTTTCCCAAGGGATTGCTCTGGTTCGCATCGCGAGGTGTTTCGGAAACGTTCGTTACCTTGAATCACTTGCATGGCAGCGAAGGATGGCACCATCAGAGACCCTCACAAATCATGACGCCCAGATTGGGTACTCCTATGTCCTATGTACTCCGTGCAGCTCAAGTGCTTTGGACATGGAGGTGATTGAACGTTTGGAGTTTGCCTCAAGAAAGTCAACAAAAAATCCACAAGATCAGAAAACATACAGTGCGATGCTGGAGATAGAGCTGGACTTTAAATCTGAAGACAAACAACATTGGAAGTAGAGTAAACAGAACATGTCCTAACGTTTCAGCTGTTCCGTCTAGAGTTTAGCTGCCTAGTTGGTCAATGTGGGGACGTCTCCCGAAATTTCAAATCCTCCACACGAGCCATCCGTGCCAAGCCGTGACACCCAGCCTGCAAGAATGAGGAGCACTCATCTGTTGATGCATCAGAACATGCCTTCTCAGTGGGAGGAAGAGATGATGCTGTGCACAGCACTACTGGCCAAAGCAAATCAAACTTATTCTGAAAGATTTGTTGAATACTTTGACGCATACGGATGCATACGGTACGATGGCAAGACATACTCCTCGATGCTTCTGCTCATAGGACATGGAGCCAAAATGATCCCAGCGCCATGCTGCCAGATGCTGCCAGGTCACCGCCGATCCAAGTAGCCTTGTAGCACGGGCGAAGATCACATGACTTTTTCGTGACTCGCTCCGGATCTGTTGGGTCTCTTAGGTTTCTTGGGCCTCTGTGAGCATGGAAGTATCATGAAATATCATGGAATGTCATGAAATATCTTTTGGAACCAAGCGGCACATTGCTGGCATCACCCTGCAACAAATGCAGCTGAAGTATCAGAGCTCGCCAAACAAACATGGCGCGAGGGCCACATGAAGCCACTTCTACAAGACTTGTTGAGGCGCTACAGGTTTTTGACGGCTGCCAAGCTTGTGTCTGCTTCAAGTCTCAATTCCCTCTGGCAGGCTTTCTCGATTGCGGACGAAGGATATAAATAGGGGGTAAGTGATCCCAATGGCACGCAGGATTTCTGAGCCGATGTCATTTTGCATTGATAAGGAGAATGTTCGATAACGATTCAGACTTGCACAGCCTGAGCCAAGAATATGGCATAGTCGCAGACCAGTTGACATGATCAGACAAGATTCAGTGCCTCTGAATGAAAAAAATGCTGGCAATATTGGGTCTACTTTGTTTGCATCTTTTCCATTTGTTCCAATTGTTTCCCATGCTTTCCTTCTTCAGGGGCATCCATCCTTGGTTGGTGACCTTTGACCAACATCTGTGCTGGCCTGGTCCCACCTTCTCGGTCAAGGGCATGTCCAGAAGATCTGAATGCAAAACCAGGCTTTGAGGCTTTGAGATGTGTCATGGGACTGTCATGTTTGGCACAATTCGTTTAGCCCCGCCAAATGCAAATATTGCCAAAATATACCGAAAGCAATCTCTAAGATGAATAAACTTCATCCTCTTCATTGCGATGTCATGAAAACAATCAGATGGTTCTATAGTTCTATAGCACTTGCTGCTGAGCGCCTCCCCTTGGAGCTAAATGACGACATTGCAGCTTCACCCAGAAAAGCAAGGGTTACTGTCTTGCACCATTCACAAAGAGAAATGTCATGAAATGTCAACTTGTGTGGGTGACCCATGCTCAGAATCTGACGGCGACTCTAATCAAACAAATCTCGGGCGCGATCAAGTTAGCTTTTACTCGGAAAAGCCCTTAACATCTTTATCGCCTCCCGTGAAAAGCTGTCTTTCAGCTTGGAGTCAGGAGCTTGGCTTCTATCATGCTTCATGACTCTGCTTGAACCCACAATATATCGCTAGCGCCTCAGGGCCACTGGCCAGTCTGATGTCTTGGGGCGAATGCGACACAAGGGAAAATGGTACAAAAATATTGACAAAACATAAAAAGATGCAAAAAGATGCAAAAAGTGTGACCCGAACATCGATTCCCAGGGAAACTGTTTCTTTGTCCGACGGAGCTGCAGATTCTACCGTTTTTTTTTTGCAGCATCAGCGAGCTCAGCGATCAAAGTTGCAATTGAAAATCTCCGGACCTTGCCAAAGAAATGGTTCTTTCCATTTCTTTCCTCTCTGGTCACTGGTCAACTCCTTGACATCGGAAAATCATTTTGGGATATCCTGAAAGCATCTGAAAGCTGAGATCCAGGCAGTGATGGCTTGTCCAAAGGTCTCTGAAGCATCGAAGTCGGGATCTTCTTCTGACTCGTCCAAGTCCACCGGCATCGGGCGGAACGACTCGTGACCTTTCTAGCCGGGAGCACGGGACGCAACATCTGGCAACACTGAAAGTTACAACTTGTCCTACATCAGAATATTCCTGGTAGTCTTTGCGTTGGTCAAAGCCATTCAAAACCAAAGTTGCAGCTGAAGCCAAGGCAAGAAGAGGACAGCTCATCCAAGTTTGGAAGACTCATCCTTAGAATTCAACGCACAGGGGCAAAGTGCAATCTTGGTTTACCCTTGGGCACGCTTACCTTGAGGCAAACAGTGCATGGTTGCATAGAAACCATCTGTCCGCAACTACACCCTTGCATCAGGTCTTCAGCTCATTTGAAGTCTAAGTGTCAGCTCTGTGATGTGCTTGCCAAAGTAGTCTTCCTCCGAAATTGTGCATGGTTCCTCACAGACCCACAACACCCTCCGCGAAATCAAGACACACACCGTCCGAATACCTCAAAGTTGGTCCATGACTCGACTTTGACTATAGTGCTATAGAGGTTTTAAACCCAAGTCCAAATCAAAATCTTGGTTTATTCGCTGCAACTAATGAACTAGTGACATGACAGCGACCTCTCTTTGAGTCGAGAAACACCGTAGAGTTCCGCCTCCAGAGCGCAAAGACCCCGGCGGTATGGCGGCAGCGGATCCACGTCAGGCCTCACTTCCAAGAGTCTGCCGTAGGCCTCAACAGAACTGCAGCCATCAGCCGGTCCCAAAACAGGAACTCATCAGAACAATTACTGCGTCCCTGGAAAAACTCTGGGCTGTGAAAAACGTTTCTCTGAGCTGAAGCCCACATGCCTGTCGGAGAGTGTGGCCATTGTGAAGGAAAAAAGTCAATGCCAGGGTTGGAGAGCGATTATGCCCCTGGCTCAGTTCAAACACATACTCAGATGACTCAGCATTCACATCACCGCAAAAAAGAAAATCACATCTGGCCCATCTGGCCTGATCACAATGCAGCAGCACCAGCCGATTTTCAGCGGTGCTCTTTGGCTGCACTGCAGATTGCAAGGCCTGCTTCTTCGAGGCCCAAAAAAAACACTTCTTAGACAAAATATGATTTTCTTCTTAGCTTTGAGATGTTGATTCCACAAGTTCATCAGACTTAGGAGACTGTTCAGGACAAGAGCACAACGCATGCTTGGCACAAATCGAGAAAAGACCCAGAACCTGCAGAGCTTCGCTCAACTCAACTCTCCTTAGTCCAGTCCAAAGAGAGAGAGAGCATGTCAGAAGTCAAGTTTCAGAACTGGTAGGCGCGTCCTGCCATGGGCTGTGATTTATTTACATTTGTTTCTCTACGTAGCTCTCCTGTTTACATGAAACAAAAAATCACAGGCTGCGAGTCCAAGCTGCGTTTCGCCGCAAGTGCGAAGTCTGCCCACTGAAATGGAAAAGAAGAAAATCCGGTCACTGAGACTAGAGTGACAGTGTTGTTGCCGCTCATCCGGGATAGGGCCAATCAAGGCCCAAAGGACACACGGACCCCACGGACCCGCACGGACCCCACGGACCCGCACGGACCCCACGGACTCATGGACTCCACGGTCCCCACGGACCCCGCACGGACCGGCAAGGACCCGCAACGGACCCACGGACTCACGGACCCCCGCAGGCCCCGCACGGACCCAATGCAGGACCTGAATCGATCGATTTTCCTCACCTGCCAGGCAGCTTTTAAGAGACCTCGTCCTCCCTCGTCCTCTCCTCCTCCTCCTATGCCATATATATATATATACTTCCAGATGGTGTGTCAGAAACTGTGTCAGGGTGGGGATCACTCGAGGGAAGTAATTTAACTGTGTGTATATGTATATGTAAACATATATATATATATGTATATATATACATGTATATGTGTATAAATATATATGTATATGTATATAATATATATATATATAATATGTGTATGTATATATGTATATGTATATATATATACATGTAACACACATCCTATGTACACACCTCCAGCTCCTACTGTGTATATTCTATGTTAGCCATTACATGCTTTACATACGTACAACTATACACATATCTACTACTTGCAGTAACGAAATACTGCAACAACATACCGCACAAGCTACCGCTAATTACCAGAGAGTACACAAGTTTCCCAACCTCATCGGGGGATAGCCAATTAACCTAACGGACTCGGGCTGGCAATGGACCGGACCATAGCCGCTCATCCATGCATCTTCGCTTAGCATCAAGGAATGATCGAGGCTTTGGCAGTTCCTTTCTTCCAGCAATCCGCTTGAAGGTACAGCTAATAGGAGAATGTTCAACTCATGTATTTCCCAGTGACAAAAAATAGCTCTGATCGACTGAGGCCAAGTCAAATCCAGCTGTTCATCTGGTCTTAGCCAATCGGACATTCGAAAGAACTTGTGATCAATCTCGTGTTGTCCATGCCTTGGGTCTGAATGGTGACATGAACGTGTTCACACAGAAACACATCATGTGCGCTTCCAGTCGCCTTGAGGAAATACATCTTATCACACGTGAAAGACTTTCACGCAAGCAATACTTGTTTTGTTGCATCACAAGCAAAATGAAGGCAGCCAGTCTGGAAGAGAGCTGTTTCAGCTGCTAGACTTACCAGGATGCGACATGCGCTTGCAATTGCCCCTGTCTTCTCTGGAATTTGTAAGTCTCGACAAGTCTCCTATATTGCCATGGACAAGCTTTGCTTGTTGATTGCTCTCATCATGTTCCGGCAGTTCGTTGTGCCCTCGTGTATTTCTGTCACCATCCCTTGCATGTCATACTTGGAATGAGCTTTGTGTGCTGTCACTGGTCACTGGTTTGTCTCTGTCTGAATCAAGCTCCTTTTTACATTTATGACACGGTAGGGCCAAATAGTGTTTGTTATTCCATTTGTCTTATTGCCTCCTGAATTCAGACTGCCCATACCTCCATTATTGGCAGTCTTGAACAAGTTCATCCCATGCACTTTCTTTAGTTTTGTCTTGTCGGCCAGGTCAGCTTGTCCCCACATTCACAGAGCTTTGGCATCAATCAATATGACGAACCGACAAATTGTCGTAACATCTGTTGGAACTTTTGAACAGCAATGCAACAGTTCTTGTGTCCAAGCGGCTTGGTCAGGAGGGCAGAGATTGCAGTGAAGTTGCGGTGGGAGCCAACTGCGATGATGTGGGAGACTTTGCACCCCAGCCTTGCTTCTCAACGAAGAGTCAGGGTCAGAGTATCAACATGGTCATGGGCAGAATGTTTCGCAGAGTCTATCGCGCTCTGTCAACTTCTGTATCAAAGGCTTGCAGGGCCTTTTGGCACATGCAGGGCGAGACACAATTCTCCTGTCGCTGCTGCAGCTGCATTCCATGCATTGCCCAAAGCAAGCACGGCACCACCGGGTTCCGGAGACCTCCAAAGTTCCTCCACGAAGCCCAGACATTGCAAAAGAAATGCAACAATATCACATTTACTGTTTACGGAGGTCACAAATACATACAAATACTATCCAGGTTGAAAACAGAACTTTGGTTCAGCTTCAAGCAGTTTCAAACTGTCAGATTTCAGCACGGAAAAAAACAATTTTAATAGAGTATAGATAGCAACTTGCCTCGTGAAAGCAAAGAGAAAGAAATCACAGCTGCATCAAGATTTGGAGAACCCCTGTTGCACTGCAACCGGCAGTGGCCATCGCCAGTATGCATATGCCAATCGCGCCAAGCGGCAGAAACCCCTGCGTCGCATGGATAGAGGCCCAGCGGCATGGTTTGGACTCATGACTTTGCCACAATTCATAAACCACATTAAACCACAATGTTTTCCATCAGTTGGCCGCTGGCTGCATAAGTCTGTTGCCACAATGCTCGGAGAAGAAACAAGTCGCAACTAAGCCTACAATTACCCAGCAGTGTTGGGTTGCAACTCAAGTTGGTCATTTGATTGTCAAACGATCAACAACTTTATCCAGTGCCACAAGTGACGGTAAACGATCCGGTGCCATAAGTGACTGCCACAAGTGAACGTCGATCATCAGGGGTTGCTCTCTTTATGGTCGCAAGCCCGCTGGACAACTTTGATGGCAGCATTCGAGAGCCGCTGGGGGTGAAAGAGCTGCGATGGAAATGATGAGGTTCGGGGAAGAGAACCTAGGAGGACCTCCTAGGAGGCAACAAGGCGTTCACAGGAAGGCTTCTGTTCTTGGATCAAAAGAGGCAACGCAATCAAACTGTATCCAAGAGCACATGGAAGAGGGTATGGATTGCATCTTCAGAGAAAATATTCCACCTCAATGGACATCTCAAAATTCCAGACCAGTTCACAGGTTCACCAGCACGCTAGGGACAAAAAGAAAAGGACCGCCGCAGAAGACTCCAGCTAGCAGAATCTGTGCTGATATTTTTGAAGCTGGGCTTCAGGGTGTCAAAGGTGAAACAATTCTTGACTATGAACAATCTGGGCAATGCATGGCAATGCCCTATCTGCAAGTCTCACAGAAGGTTTGCAATGCACACCATCAGAGTCACCACCATCGAAAGGGCCACCGCCTGTGAATTGTGCAAGTCGCATTTCAATACCAACATGCAACGAATCCCCCATTCAATACGATTGCAGTCACTACTTCCTTTCTTTTGCCGCTCGACAAAACCCTGGCCTGGGTTCCTGAATATGGCACGGAAAGCATGGCAAGGCCACGCACGCCACGAGCATCTGCAACTTTTTCCTTCAAACATCAATGCACCATGCAGCCACAAGCCGGGCTTCTACATGCAGCAAAATGCTGTGGCTGCAGGCTTCAGCTCGTCAGACTGAGGCACCAACCACATCATGCTGGGAGGCAGTGGCAGAGGGAAGAGCTACAACCTGAGTCGCTGATAGTCACTGGTGACCCTGAAGCTGAAGCAGCTGAAGAATGAGCCGCGCCGAACACTTTTTCGGTCGAAATTGAGGCAGCAACTGCTCCCCGGCCGCCATCTGCAATGAACAGGGTTGAGTCCCCATCCTGGTCACTGCGCTTGGACCCAAGAGCCTTTCAAGAGCCTGCATGGGCTGAGAATTGAGGGGCAGGCCCAGCACAAAGATAAAGCATTCCCAACCTGGATGAAAGGACGCATGACATTTGCATGAAACTTCCTGTGTGTCAATGTGCGAAATCTACAAAATGTGGCAATTCATTTAAGGCAAACTTCATTGTGAGATTCTATGAATTCTATATTGCAAGCCATTCACTTTCTACCGTCATGCTTGCTGTTGCAGGAACCTGCGCCACACGCCGGACGCAGTGGTCATCCTCGCTGCAGCCAGCAGTGACGTCCCTGTTTGGCCTCGGAAATGTTTCTCTTGTGAGGCACCAGCGACCTGTTGGAAATGGCTTGAACTTGGCTGAATGATTTTCGTTGCTTCCACTCTGAGCCCTGGACAAAGCGAAAACCCCTGGGAGCCCCTCTTTTGGCCGACCAGCGAAGAACATGCCGGCAGAGGTCATGGCCAGACCTGCAAATTCTTGCAACTTACGCTTAGTCCTTAGATGCCTTAGATGATCCTACATGTCTCTGACATGTCCTTAAAGTATCTTAAAGACATTACTTCCCAAATTCTTACAGCCGCACAGCTCATGTCAGAGAGTGCCTGTCACGGACTCAAAGCTGTTGGCCAAAGCATGAGCGCCAGCCTGTCGTGCATTTTCATGTACCAACAACCAGCATCTTCTTGCATATTCCTTGTCTTAAGGATCTTAAGGCCTTGGGGCTATTCCATTTTTGTTTACCTTTTCAGTCTGTGACAGGATGCGAATGTTGCAACTTCCTTTCTGTTTACCCCCAAGCCTTAACTTTGGGAATGGCACCACCAGGTCGTGGCATCGGAACCGTAGCAGGTGCAGAAGCAAGGGCAGCACCTCAAACCATGAACTGATCGCATCAAAATCATCAAACTTCAAAGCTGGGATCGCGGATCTTGGGACCCACTGGGAACTTGCAAACTTTGAGGGCTTCACTGACATTGCTTTTGATCAGATTGCCCCAATACACTGTGAACCTGAACCAGGCACAAGCACGCTGTTTGCCTATGAAGTGCAGTTGAAACGTGCTCGATGTCACAGCAGATCTAATTTCCCTTCAGCATCAGGCATGTCCACTGCCACGGCGCCAGGCTGGAAAAGTTCAGGCCTAGCTCAAACTGCAAGCAGACTCTGAATTGGATCCGCAGCTCTAGATTCCGGGTTTTTTCCCATCAAATCGAAAGGAAACAACACTTCTAGTGGCAGACCCTGTAGAGTGAGGACAATCTGGAACCCATGCCGCCCTTCACATGTTGCAATATTCTGTCTGCACGTCCATTGCACGTCCATTGCATCCTCGAAAATTATTGGCAATCATCAGAAAAACTGCATCTTCTCTGTGCATGTCTAGAAAGCTTCGTAGATACCCACTACCCCTCTAACACCTATGCATCAAACAACTGTGAAGCCTAGGCCATCAGCATTTGCAATCTTTAAAACCGGCGCAAGTACAAGCCTTTTTGGGACTATTCAACATGATTGCGGCAGCCCACAAATTTCAATCAAGACAGTTAAGTGGTAACTGCTGAGGTCGTTCCAAGGTCTTACTAATCCCAATTAGCGTTTATGAGCGTTTATGAGCGTTTATGAGCGTTTATGAGCGTCAGTTTGCAATTGTGTCAAGACAACTCCAAGTCACAAGATTGTCAGCAAAGGCTTGGTCGCGCAATGAAGTCTGCACATTTTGACACGGGCTTGGAGGAGTGGTGAGCTGCACTATTCAAGATCCACATTGCCAAACAAGTCTTCTGCTGCCTTGCGCTTTTGGCCAGACTGATCCGGCGGGTTTTCTCCCGTGGTCGATTCCAAGGAACACATCTCTTTGGTGAACTTCTTACTTTCGCCCTTAGACGGTCCTGTGAGCAGCAAAATGTTCAAATGCTGGGACAGGACTTCTCAACCTTGCCCTTCTGGCCATTATGATGTGCTTTCTGCTTCGCAGCTTTCGTCACAACTGTACAGCCTACTGTGAAATCCGAACTTTCTCAGCATCCTCTTCCTTTGATCTTTTTTCCTTGCTCTCGTTCTTTTCCTTCTTCTCTTTTTTCTCCTTTTTGTTCTTTTTGCTTTTTTTCTTTGCTCTTTGGGCAATCTTTGGGGATATTCTCTGCAATTTCTTTCAAGAAGGTCAGCATGGACATAAATAAAGACAGTGTGACATATTGGTTACTGTTTTGCTGACCCGAAGGGCCCCAAGAGATCCCAAGAGATGTTAAAGACAGCATGGACATAAATAAAGACAGTGTGACATATTGCTTACTGTTTTGCTGACCCGAAGGGCCCCAAGAGATCCCAAGAGATGTTAAAGACAGCATGGACATAGCCTGCTGAAAAACGAACGATCACATTGTGAAGACAAGACCTAATGCTGGTGGACTGATAAACCTAGAAACCATTAGAAACCACTATATATACAATACTATACACCCATGAAGAAATCTTCCGACCAAAGTTCTGGGTGCAGGGGAATGAAAGCGTATGTACTTGTACACATGCTATAGACATACGGTAACGAAAATAGACAATTACACATAAATTGTATTACTTATCTTGTTTCCCAAAGCACCATGAAGGCTGCAACTAGAGCACGATAGCATAGCAGTAGAAAATAGCTTGGTTTCTGGCGTGGACGGGCTCATTGGCTCTGACATAGAAGGCAGACCGGTCCTAACCCGCTGTCACAAGCTTGTCCATCAAACATGAACTTGCCAAACATGGCGTGGGCCCGTTGCATACCTTTTGCTTCGCATGCATCTTGAAATCTCTTTGTTTTTAAGGGACAGCGCGTTACTTCAAATGTGCAAAACTCCGCGACGAACCGAGGCTTCTGCTCAAGCATCGTTGGGAGCCAACTTCCATCACCTGCAGTCCTGGAGTGCTTTATTGCAATATGTGCATGGCCAAGTGGGTCAGTGAGTCAGTTCAAGTCGGGTCAGCGGAGACGACAATTGATGCAGCGCGCTCCAGAGTCGTTTCGGGGACAGCGAATCCCCCGACTCAAAGGCCGCAGCTTCCTGCTCAAGAATCTCAATCATTTCAATATATTTCAATCCACTGGAACAGCAAAAACTGAGTTGCCAGGGGCCAAAATGGCGCAATATCAAAGGCTTTTGATAGGCTGAGATTGCTCAAGTACGATCTTAACTACACTCTCGGCTCAATGAACTTTATTTGCCTGTTTATAGATAGCACTTCGGCCACCGGCAGCAAGGACTCGTCCGGCTATGAAAAGATCGCCAGCCTCCGGAGTCCAAGAACATCTGCTCATTCTGTGGCATTCTGTGGCATTCTGTGGCATTCTGTGGCATGCTGTGTCATTCTGTGTCATACATACTCCAAAGAACTCTAGCATCAAATCCAGCAAAACCATTCCCACATTTGCAAGTGCCGAATTCGGCCTGACTCACTGCAAGGCCCTTGGCCAAGATATTCGAGGCGGCCAGTCGCTGGACGCCTCAGCAACACGGGCACAAGTTATGTTCGCACCGTCGCACCACATCAATCTGATTCAATCTGCATCATACATTGTCAATCATTGTCATACATCTCAACAAGGCCTTGCTCAAAACTCCAGCTTGTTCACAAAGGCAAAGCGAGCTGGTTAAGTGGCAATCCAATGCACGACATTCGATGTCATTCAATAGCTGACGCGAACATTTTTGACACAGACTGCACAGCTTGAGTGCCGACCATCTGTGATCAGGAACTTGCTGGGCTCTGCGACCTGCTACAGCTTAAGAAGGAATGTTGCTTAACACATCTACTGACTGGTCAAAAATAAATCCAATGCAACCACCTGCAGCTGATACCACCAGATCTTGTTGGTCGTCTGGTCCGCAACGAATAGCCTGCAACAAACCGACAGAAGCTCTCTGAGCCAAAGCCCGTCCTTTTGCTGTGTACTGAAGTGTACTGCCAGAAAAAAAGGAATGATTGCACATTAAAAAAAAAAGTGTCGCATCCTCTTGGCCCGCACCTTCTGTGCTGCTCGTCTACTGCAAGTACTGATGGATTTGACAAATTGCGAACGACAAGTGGTCGCCAGGTCGGGTCTGGAAGCCTGCACAGCTGCCGCGAAATCCTAAAGTGACACCCAAAACAATAAGCAGAGACAACGTGAAACAGTAACAATGCAAGCATGTATGTCATATGAATATGTCGATATTATATGTATATTCTGTGTAGTACGACGTATATGGCGTATAATATGTACAATATACTCTGTATACTATGACATATCTTATGACGCATATTATGATGTATATAATGTTATCAAAAGCCAAAAGCTATCATGTATATATATATATATATATATATTATATATATATATATTCTAACATAGGTTGCGGATATTGAGTGTTGTTAAATACTATGTCAAATGCATATTGGGTGTATTATCATGTGTTATCTACACATAGATTTTACGATACTATATTATATCATATCATTCTATATCATTCTGTATCATATCATGTTTTGCTTTATTACATTAAAAATGTGTTAATAATATACTATATTATATATAGAATGTTACTACAAATATTTCAAAATATACGGGCATATACTCTGTGTTTGGCTCCGATTCTGCCTGGCATAGCTGATCTTGAAGTCCTTCGGAAAGCTGGCAATCAAATACCTGGTGACAAACATGTTTGGTGTGCAGCACCTGCGACCTGCATTCGAGGAGCTTGACTAGTAGCGAGACATCATAAATCCGAAATCCACTCAAGCCAGAAATCGATAGAAATCGTGTTTTTCAATCCAGTGGAATTGCTTCCCTCCGAAGCAGGCCACAGGAGGCCTCTGGGACTCCCCTGGTGTAAGAGTCGTCAAAGAGGTCTCCCAGTGGATACCAACCTCCACAGATCACTCCAACTCTCTGGTGCTCACCAAAGCATTTTGAGAGAAAACTTTCCCAACACGTTAGACCCGTGTGGCAGGAGGCCTGAAATTGACGGTGGGATGACTGTGGTAATCTACTACCTTAATGTATATACTTCAGTTTTCAAAGAAGTCACCAGAAGGGTCTCACAGATTAACAAGCCTTGAGGGTATAGGAAGGTGCCAGGAGGCCTCTAGCAGCAGTCCAAGGATATGCTGCTATGCTTAAAGAAAGCCGGAGATACCAGGCAAAGGTTGAGAAATTTGCTGGCCCATTGCAAGTGCACTGCAAGTGAGGTGATGGATGGCAAAAAATATCCATGCTAAAAAAACAATGTTCTTTTGCGCGTCGCTGTGCAAACTTCGGCTCTGTGCTTCAACGCGTTGGATCATAGGCAAAGGGCAAATTACATAGGCAAAAGGCAAATTACTAAGGCCGGCATTCAGGGTCTCTTGGTCAAAATGTAAGACCTCTGTGCCCGTGCTGCAAACAGCACGACGGCCCCTTGACACACTGGTGCTACCCAATAGTATCTGAACAGAATCTCACAACATCTCACAACACTATTTGCCCACCATTAGAACCATTGTTTGTCTTGAAGGCATCAATCAGGTGCACCTGCTGCAACTGTCCACCAAATTATTCTTGGCATTCACCGAGCAGAGCTTGGTGTCTCTGGCAAGTAAAATGCACACACGATCATCAGGATCATCAATCCAAATAGACTGCACATGCTCAAGACGAAGACAAGGCTGCGCGGCAGCCCGAGTTTGAGCTCGTAGATGATTGTGTGGAGCACACGAAAGATACAAAAGAGGCAAGTGAACACCAGGTGCGTAAGGCAGGCAGCCTCTCCATCTTCAAGCACAGTGTAAGAAGCATTCACTGTCAGGAGAGAAGCCCAAATCACGATCAAACCGATTGGAAGGTTTTCAAGGTCATTCTGAATGATGCGGCCGGCATGGTTCGCACGCTCCACATCATCAGCCGTAGCATTCGCATTGTTGTTGAAGTCCTCTTTTGCCCGGAGGTTTGCTTTCCCCTTGGCAAAGCCCCATCGCATGTTGCTGATGAAATACTTCAAGAAGAGAATCAGGGTCACACAACTGCTGGCTTTATAGAGTTCAAACATCCCGATTGCCATTGCTGCAACTCAAAGCGACTTGAAGGGTTAAAAGGGCTTCTCACTAAGGGTGCCACTGAGACCAAATACTGCAGCAAAAATACCGAGGAAAACGGGAGAGAAAATGCGACTTTTGGATGCAGTTGAAGCCAGACATGAAATCCCACACACTTCGAAGATGCATTTGAAGAAGAAAGGATTCTTCTTCTCAAAATTCAACTTGATCGTTTTAGAACAATGCTGGGAATCCGGCTGAGAAGCACTATCGACACCTTGGCAGCAACAAGTACATCGTACACTGTACACATTATTTGCAATATCAGCAGCTAAACAAATCCTTTCAAACTGGCTTGGAGTCGCACTGCATTGTGGCAAAATGCCATGGAGAGCGGAACTGTGGGCTAGGAAACCCCAACCCCAGGAGCCGCACTCAAATGGCACGCACAACCGGTTGACAATTCAATCCAGTCAATCCTTGCTTCTGTACCGAGTTACTGGTCACGGCCCAACAGTCTGCAGTAGCAATGAGCTGTCCTTGTAGCTGAAGGCTCAACGTAAAACGGCCCTTTGCAACGCCAACAGTACATGCCATCCTACGCAACTCTTACAAGCTCAATCAGACACAAAACCAACATGGCCTGAACATGCCCTCTGAGCATACCCAGGCCGTGATCCCCAAAAATGTACAGAAATGTGAAAGCGCATGCCAGTGATCAAAAGAATGGCGGCGTTTTGCTTTCAGGAACCGCCTGGCTCTGTTCGGCCGCACTTTTAGACAACACGTCGAAAGGTCAAGTTGATGCGTTCATCCTGGGGACAGTTCACGAAAGCAAAGACTGTCCAGACCAAAGTCCCCTTCGATATTTCCTTCTCTTTCCCCTTCCCCTTCCCCTTCTCCTTCTTCTTCCCCTTCCCCTTCCCCTTCCCCTTCTCCTTCTCCTTCTCCTTCTGCTTCTTCTTCTGCTTCTTCTTCTTCTTCTCCTTCTTCTTCTTCTTCTTATTCTTCTTCTTCTTCCTTCTTCTTCTTCTTATTCTTCTTCTTATTATTCTTCTTCTTTTCCTTCTCCTTCTCCTTCTCCTTCTCCTTCTCCTTCTCCTTCTCCTTCTGCTTCTTCTTCTGTTTCTTCTTCTTCTTCTGCTTCTGCTTCTTCTTCTTCTTCTTCTTCTTCTTCTTCTTCTTCCCTTTCTTCTTCTTCTTCTTCTTATTCTTCTTCTTCTTCTTCTTCTTCTTCTTTTTCTTCTTCTTCTTATTATTCTTCTTATTTTTCTTCTTCTTCTTCGTATTCTTCTTCGTGTTCTGCTTCTTCTTCTTCTTCTTCTTCTTTTTCTTCTTTGTATTCTTCTTCTTCTTCTTCTTTTTCTTCTTCTTCTTCTTCTTCTCCTTCTCCTTCTCCTTCTCCTTCTCCTTCTGCTTCTTCTTCTGCTTCTTCTTCTTCTGCTTCTTCTTCTTCTTCTGCTTCTTCTTCTTCTTTTCTTCTTCTCATTCTTCTTCTTATTCTTCTTCTTCTTCTCCTTCTTCTTCTTCTTCTTCTTCTTCTTCTTCTTCTTCTTTTTCTTCTTCTTTTTCTTCTTCGTATTCTTCTTCGTATTCTTCTTCGTATTCTTCTTCGTATTCTGCTTCTTCTTCTTCTTCTTCTTCGTATTCTTCTTCTTCTTCTTCTTCTTCTTCTTCTTTCTTACTTTCTCTATATATATATATTTATTTATTTATTTATTTCTGATGTTGCGGCTTCACCGGTTTCACCCCACATGCACTCGGTGAGTCCTTCACCGTTGTGCGACGAGGGAGGGAGTGCTGCCAACGGTCTTGGGTGGCACCCGACATGACCTGGAAACGAAGGGACTGACACATATGGAATCCACGTGGAATCCATGGGGGATAAAACGTCACCTGGATTGTCCATCTAAGTCATCTGCCAACAAACTCCCATGAGCTAGGCGGATGCGAAGCCTGAAGACAGCGGCATTAACAAGCAGCTTGGCAATAGGCAGCTGATAGCAAGTACTGCAGCACACTGTGGCACATAGTAAGGGACAGCAAGCATTGACAAGTCGGATACTGAATCTTGATGCCTTTGGGGTTGACTGGGACAGAAATTCACCCAAAAGTCTTGCAATCCCGGCATGCTTTGCAGGCAGTGTCACTGTCATGAGTGATTTTCATCTCCTCTCTTTTTTCCTTGCTTTTGACATTCTTTTGACCATTTGAATCATTATGACTTCGTCATTAAGTTATACAAAGTCAGAGTCCAAGCTCAAATCCCACCTGCCAGCTCCCGTGCCGCCCTTGCCTGGCTCATGGCGCATTCTGTTCTCTAGCAGCTCCGGAAGGGGAAAACAACTGACCAATTGCTGAACTATGGCGCCTTCCCGCAAGTCAAAGTCTCTCTCAGCACCAAGGGTCACCTTGGGCCAATGAGAACTTCCGTGGCTCAATCAGCTTCTGTCACAAAGAATCATTACATGCTCGAAAACAAGGCTTGCAAATCTTGCAGGAGCGCTGCCCATCCTTGGAGCTTATGCAACCGAGTCTCTGATGCAATGGTCGGCTTTGGACCATAAATCGATTCATTATCAGCATGCCTGACAAAGCTCAGGTTGTCCGCAGGTTGCAGGCACAACAAGTCTACGAGTCTACATCAACGCGGCTCACGCCACACTGCAGCATCTTGGACGAGGTACCATCCAACTGTATCACTACCATTCCTTGCAAGGAGACTGACATGAAGCTGCAAGTTGCGAAAGTTCAAATCCCAAAAACTTTGGTCCAACTCTCAGAATACCTCATGCCGGTTGAGTCCTGTATCTGTTGCAAAGGACGGAGTTGAACGTCTCACCCGTGGTTTGCTCCACGCGTTTCTTAATCTCCTGTAGATACGCAAAGCTCTGGGACTGAACCAGAACAGCATGGGCATGGGAGGAAACTACCCTGAACCGGTGCAGTGACAACTGCGTGGCTATTTGAAAGAAAATGTCCTTGCCCTTGCCTGAAGAATTGTTGCGCGTGACCAAGGCAACGGCTTGACCGTGCGTCCAGAGTATGTGTACTCCTTGTCCTGATGTTCTTCAACTCAATAACCAAAGTGGATCAAAATGGATAAACAAATTATAAGAGTCACTGTTTCAGGATGCTGTCCTCCCCATTTATCACTTGCTTCGCTTTTATACCTAGACGCCTTCAGTCTTGATGTCGACCAAACAAGCCAACAATCGTATCACCTCTCAACCCAGTGCTGGCAACCAAAGGACCCCAAAGTAGCACGTCAACCTGGGCTCCTCATACTGCTTGCCAAACCTGGGCAGGTTGCAAGTGCAATCTCCGTTCATAACTGCAACAGGCTGACCCAGGCTGACCCACATCAGTTGGGCCATCAATATCAGAGCATTGTCTTGAAAATTTCAAAAACATCATCAGATTATCATCACATGTTATCACACCATCATTTCGGACAACCGAGGGAATTGCTGGAGAATTTGCTGCCGAGTCGCACCTTCACTTTGCCCTGACCCCAGGGGATGCTTCGCAGGCGACGTAGCCAGGAATCGGCCTTGCTGCCAGCAAAGTCTGGCCTCAGAGGATGCAGCTTCCCTGTGGCAATAAGTTCAACAAAACTATACAACACTCACTTTAGAGTAATATCTATACACATTTTATATATATATGTATACATATATATATACATATTTATTCATTCATGTTAAAATGTTTTATTTATCTTTTTATTTATCTAGAGAGAGAGAGAGTCACTGAACTTCACTACATGTATAGAACTAATGTCCCTTGAATCTATTGGAATAGATGACAACACGACGACAAGACTCCACTTGAGCAAGTGATGATAGTGGCAAAAATCTGTGCTTGCAAACTGAAGTTAGAATGTGAGCTCTCACCATGGGACAGCAGAGCACGTGCTCTAAAGTAAGGCTTTTGTTCGCTCGCTGGATCAACGTCGGCTGGGCACCGCTCCCGCTTCGCCAGCTCGGACAAGTTCCAAGGCATGAATCAAACACTTCCGGCATCTTAGCAATGTTAGCATTACAATGTTGAAGTGTTGAACCATGTTGAACCTCAACAGCTAACCTCAACCACTCCAGATTGTCATGGGGCTTGAGACATTGGACTCTCCGAGCAACTGCGAGGGGGTCATTTTGAAAAGAGCTTTGTGCGAGCTGAGATGGTGGTGTGTACACCAAGCATGTACTACGTGAGTGTTGCGCTGCAGAACTTGCAAGCTGGTCAAAGTTTCTAAAGTTTCTAAAGACTCTCTTTCATGGTTTTTCACGAGCCAAATCCAACAGTGTTCTGCAGAGCAGTGGCTCACTTTTGGTAATTTCATGCTTTCAAAAGCTCATGATCTCCGTGCGCAAAGTTGCAGTTGGAACCCTTCTGACAGGTTCCCAGGTCAAAGAACTTACCTCAGATCAAATCCGATCAGGTCGGCAAACAATGTCAAGAGTCACAGCTGGCAAAGGCGTCGAACACAAACTCCAAATCTCAAAATCCTTGTGGTTCAGAAAAACCATGAGAGCGGATGAACATCTGATGAACATCTGATGAACATCTGATGATCCGATCCAAGCTGCACGACTTTGTTTTCCAAAGCCCACCATTCCCAGCATCTCCAGATGGACCAGATGGAGCTACGGATGCTACGGGCGTTCCAAGTTCTTGAGCTCCGTGAGCAAAGGAACACGCGGAGCCTGCCAGATTCAACACGCTACACCCCATGGCGCCGTATTTCGCCAGTGTTTCACCTGCCAACAACAGGTAAACCAGGTGAACATGTCGAAGAAGTCTGAAGACGGAATGAAACGAGGACGTGAAGTTGAGCAAGTGAGAAGAGATGTGCAATCGTCAGACTGCCCAAAGTAGGTGAAAAGCTGAAAGCATCTTCTGAAAAGGATGTCCCGTATGTCATAGTATGTCAGCAAGGTACTGCTGCAGATGCCTCATGCACTTGTGGGACTTGAAAGTATCCAACTATCCAAGAGCAAACTGCAAGAAAGTTGATACGAAAGCCTGAAAGCAATTTTGGAGCAACACAGAGACAGAGAGAGAGAGAGAGTGCGCTGGTGTCCAGCAGGGTGAGGAACAAGAAAAATATCCGAGAAAGTTGGAATCACATGTTGGAAATGCATGGACGCCCCTGCCTTTTGCACAAAATCCTCGGTCTTCCCAGAAGCTGCACATCTTTGATTTGATGCCATCATTGGCAGCCTTGAGAGCACCTTTCAAGTCAGCTTCAGATGAACAGAATGTACTGAAGCGAGAAAGCAAGCCAGACTCTGCAGCTACTGCAGAGAACTTGGGTTGAAAGGGATCTAAACAACTGTATTCTTGGTCAGCGAATTTGGTGCACCGATGGCAAAGTGTTGCTACTGTAATTTACTGTTGGTGTTCAAGGAAGCGAGTCCTGGGCAGTTTTAACCCAAACCAGATTCGTCAAGACACATCCTTGCAGTCTGGAAACGTTGAAAGGGCACTTACAACTGTACTCCCACTAAAATTGTCTCAAACAGAACTAAAATGTATCAGTACATTCCATGCCCAGTGAGTTCAATCAGTACTGCGTTTCCACATGTTTGCACAGCTTGGACCTGCCTCCTGGCTGCGGCCAGCTTCCTTTCATTCCACCACACATGCCACCCCACATACCTCCACCCATTCCCATGCCCCACCCCATGCCACCCATGCCACCCTTTCTGTAGTCCATGCCACCCATTCCACCCATGCCACCCATTCCACTCACTCCACCCTTTCCGCCAAGGCTTCCTTTGCCACATCCTGGCTCAGCCATCACCAAGAATTCAAAAAGCTCACATAATCACATATAGACATATACAAACACACACACACTTGCTCAGAAACAGCGATGCGAATTTTGTTGTGGAATGCATCCCACGTGCACAAAACAGTCCCTTAAAAAACTGCCAGGAAAATTTGTTGATTCAGCGCGAATTTCAGTACGAAGTAAATTTTCTACGTCCTTGCTCTGAGGAAGGTTCAGACGCAGCTTCTTCAATCATAAAAATCGTAGAATAGGCAGATTGTGGCAACAGTGCAGAAAAGACGTTGAAAACAAATCGACATGCCGGTTCTGGGCTTGGCCGGTTGCCATGGACGGAAATGAAAATTGGTGC
>Ga0126342_10002123_pt1 | contig 30121 bp, 19 predicted proteins | sample Cyp1metagenome_FD_92528 | JGI IMG/M metagenome (GOLD analysis project Ga0126342, IMG submission 92528) | Coral microbial communities from Lord Howe Island, Old Settlement Bay, Australia - Cyphastrea 1 metagenome | ecosystem: Host-associated > Invertebrates > Cnidaria > Coral ...
AGCGTAGCATCACGTAGTTGTATACCTTGAAGAGAACGTGCAGTAGCGTAGCATCACGTAAGTGTGCAAGTCCCATGAACGTTAACATCCCCCACCCCACCCCCCCACCCCACCCACCCCCCAACGAACCGTAAAAGACGAGACAGGAAAAATGACGTACGCGCACGGCCTCTTAGAGGCGCCGTCACCAAAAGCATGAGGTTCTTGTTGGTTTCTAGCGGAGGTTTGCAACAAAAACCTTAGAGATACAACCAAAGCGATCACATTTATGCGTGGGAACAGGGGTCGAACTGTCCCTTTGGAATTAATGATATATACCAATAACATTTGGGATTGTCCAGGTCATAAGCATTTACTATATCGGAATGTCAGGGAAACTGATCGAAATCTGCAAAAAAACATTGGAAAAACCGAGCCCCCAGCGGCCCAGCGAAAAACATCAAACAGAATTTGCCTCCTCGTCTTCCAATTTTGCCAATTCTTGTTGCACCTCCACATTCCTGCGCCAGAAAGATGTGAATCTTAAACCGATAGCGGCCTCAATCTTCCCTGGCTCATTTCAAAAGCTATCCACCCAAAAGGCCGAAAGGGCGAGGATAGTCACGGTCATATTCTCCAAATGCACCCAAACATTCACCAACAACAGCAATGTAAATTGTCATCGAATGTCGATTTGACAACGACGACCACCGCCACCACCACAACAACTTACTACTACTGCTGCTACTACTGCTACAACTGCTACAACTGCTACAACTGCACCAACAGCACCAACAGCACCAACAGCATCATGATCATCATGTTTGAGGATCTTCGCCATCAGCTCGTGCTGGTCATTAGCCTATATAAAAACCATGTCACGTTACTAACCACCTGGAACCACGCACTGTGGGGCTGCACTGCGTGGCTCCATATCACAAGCCATTCCCCGTGATACCCCCACGGAAAAAATTGGAACTTGCACTCACAAAGCTCTTTGGCCACCCCAGATTAAAACAGCGCCTCAAGTCCGAAAAACTATTAATATATATATATATATATTAATATTTATACATACTCACTAGATATTATATTATATATATATATCTTAAATATGTTATATATAAATTTTATAAATCATAAAACGAGTTCGCTCAAATGGCCCAGCATCTTCCACCTCCATGGCCCACCTCACCAGTTGCTGGCAGAGCCGCTGGCAGTTGCTGGCACTCAGGGCTGAGGAGGAGGCCTCAACCATCAAGCGATTCGCCTCCTGGGCGCAGAAGTGATTGGTGCGTTTGCGTATGGCTACAGTTACTAGTTAGTTACTCGTACAATGTCATAAGTGATGATGTGGTGAAAAAAAACATGCCACAATGCCACAATGCCACCACCCATGACTGGGAATGGTTCAATTATACCACCTATTGATGGTGATAACTTTATATGTTTCCCCTTTTTAGCATCAGAATTGGTTGTGATACTGTGGATGGTTGAGAAATCCGAATCACCAGTTGATAGATGGTAAACATCCCATTGTTTATAGGGTTTCAACATGTTTCAACCATCCAAGGTGGTGCAGGATTTCGCAACCATCCACAGTATGTTGTGCTTGGGGCCATCCACCTTGTCAAGGCCGCAGAGCTCCAGCTGGGCCATGATTTTCCGCCGCTTCCTTCAGCGAAGGCCCGAAACATCTTATGGCAGTTTTAGGCTGAATCTACTATGTATATAACTGTATATATAATATATATGTATGTATGTACAGGTACATATACTGTATATATATATACTGTATATATAATATATGATAATATATGTATGTTGATATATGTTATTATAGATGTATATATATATAAATATACATATATATATATTATATTGTATAATATATATAACTGATTATGACTGAATATAACTGCATATCTATGCAAATGAATCAAGAATATTCAAGAATGATATGATGTCCTTACAATTCCGTACATGCATTTCTCTATAATATACTTGGTTCGCAAAAAATGCTACCCATCATCTGGGGAGAAATGAACACGGGATTTTGGAGTTCCACATTGGCGATGACCCCCATTTCTGTATGGTTTCCAACGTTTGGTGATTTGGTTTGGTGATGAATGGATTGCTGAAGATGCCAAACCTTAGTGCACTCTTTTTAAGTGACTCTTTTTCTGACTCATACCCTCTGGTAAACCTTTACATAACTATGGAACATCACCATTTTATAGCTGGGTAAATCAACTATTTCTATGGCCATTTTCAATAGCGATACCTGGTCTCCTAGCGTTGCAACTCATTGAGCCACCAGCCAGAAAAGCTCTTTGTCCCAGCGTCTCAGCTCGCTTTTCGGCCCCTGAGAGGTTGCCGTTGCCCTCCACTGAGTCGATCGCCATGATCAGAGGGGCACTCAATTCTGTCAATTATTATACTGACTATACACTGACTAGTTGATGGTTTCATTCCCTCTGAAAAATATGAGTTCGTCAGATTGGATCATCATCCCAGCTATTGGGGAAAATAAAAGCCATGTTCCAAACCACCAACCAGGTGATTATATCTTAATTGACATGGATGAAACATATTAAAAAATCATCAACGTGTATTACAAGGGTGCATTTGGATGTTCATAAATTTCATGACCGACCTCCCAACTGCCAGCCTATTTTGAGCGAGGCACCAGGCAGGCGTCGTGTGGGAAAAGCTGCAGCAAAACATCGAACGGAAAATGCCGCAACTGATCGCGACCCACCACACCAGGCCATTGTTCAAGTGGGTGGGCCATAGACAAAAGAAGGGCAGGGAGACTTGAGCAATGGAACATGTCAGCCAATCATGGTGATAAAAATCGATGCTCCAAGCTGACATGTAAACGGCACTTTCATGGTCTGACATGAATTCTGTTCTAGAACTCACATCATGACCGACCTCCCAACTGCCAGCCTATTTTGAGCGAGGCACCAGGCAGGCGTCGTGTGGGAAAAGCTGCAGCAAAACATCGAACGGAAAATGCCGCAACTGATCGCGACCCACCACATGGCCTGATGTTCCTCCAACAGGTTTAAACTGGCGGTGCGCCGAAAAAGAAACAAACACCAGAAAAACAAAGCAAAACAAAACAAAAACAGAGCAGCAACAAAACCAACAACAAAGCCAAACAAGGAACCACGACTAAAAATAATAATGGGAGGTGTGCCAATTATACATGTTGTAGGCAGCGTCAATGAGGAGTTTAGCACCCTCATGACAAAAGGCCGGAGGATAAGGCTGTGCCAAGTGTGTCCACAACTGTTTTGAGACTGGATCCTGCCCTTTAAGGATGATGTGAAACCTACCCGTGCGGCTGCACCGACCCCCATGGCCGTGACAACAGCGCTGCAAGGCAGGATGCTCAGGGCAATGCCAAGTCTGTACACGTGTTCTCTTGCGCCAGCGGGACCCATGTTGACAAAAATCGGTCACAAAAGAACGAGACGAATCAAAACCACAAACTCTACGAATGGGGGGAATATCCCAAATCATAGAACAAGCCGGGTTTTCAAAACAACAAGGGATCCCAAAGTTGTGACACAGCTGGATAATACGCGCAGTAAATCGCATTGTGTTGTTGCCCAGTTGGATCTTCTGATGATCATGAGAACACAACCCAGGAATACCGAAAAGATTGGATTTGTTGCGAAGAGGACCCCAGGAAGAACCAACTGGGCCGTGCCGAGCGCGACTCCAAGAAGGGCAAGGAGTTGCCAGCCAAATGCCATGAATGCAGTTGCTACGAATCCATCCTTCAATGATTTTAAACAGCTCAGGATCACACAAATCAAACCTGGAATCAATGGAAATGTCAACAGAAACACAACCGTACCCCCTAGCTCTGAGTTTCTTTGAAATGCCACCGTCACCACAGAAAAGATCGAGAAAAACTTTGCGGCTGCCACGACCACAACTCTTAACAGCTTCACGAAAAGCACCCTTCAAAAGATCACCGCTACTAACTTTAGGACCACACCTAAGAGGCAAGCGGCTTTGGAGATAAGCCCTAACACCATCAAAAGTTTTCACAGTGGTCTTGGCAGCTTTTGCTTTCTTGAGCATCCGTTTGGTGATTTGGCAATTCCACTCGGTGGTGCTGGGGTTTTGATCACTTTTGACAAAATGGATGGAAGATCTGCAAGGATGTTCATTCCGAACTGGCGCAATTCGATCGGCACTTTGGCCAACTCGGTCTGAAGTCTGGCGAGCTTGATGTACCGCTTGAGAGATGTGTCCGACCCCCAACGGCCTCGTTGCTTCACCTCCAAGACCGTTCGTCGTCTCGTGAGGATGTCGTGAGTGGCCCCCCCATGGCGAAGGGTGTACAGGCAGCTGTTCAAATGCTCGAGATTCATCATCTTTTGAGCTAAGGCAAACTGATCTACCAACATTGAATGAGGATGGGACCACAAACTCTCTTCGGGATCCCGTCCCGCAATCAGTTGATAAAGCAAAGGATTTATCCAACGGTCGCTGTCCAACACCACCGAAGCATCGAAGAGGCCGGTCTTGCCCGGCACCGTGTCTTCGAATGGATGCAGGAGGATGGCGAAGTGATCGAACCGATTTCCTGCGGTTCCCTGAGGGCACACTAACTGCTTCACTTTGAGGTTTGAGCACTCCCCAGGTCTCATATAGGTCAGGAACTGGATAAATAGCCGCAGTGCTAGCTGATGAAGATCTCTCTGGCAAAGGTTCCCCATGATTGCACCCAGCACTTCCACAGGCAGTGGGAGACGTTGCTGACCTGGGGCGGCCAAACCCCAGCCCTTGAGAGCTCGCATAGTTCGCGGGAGACTTCCTGCAGAAGGTTTCCCCAACCCTGGTCTGAAGAACCGAACCGCAGCGTGAATCCTCACGCCTTGGTCGATCCCCAGGCCTGCGTTGAAGAGCTCCTGGATGTATTCCACTAATGCGATGTCCAGATTGGAGGGAGAGTCCAGGAGGAGCTGATATCTCTGGGACCACGCCAAGAACTTCTCCATCCTCATCTGGTAATCTCTCAAAGTTGGGGCTCGAACACTTCTCGCTTCCAGATACGTCATGCCGGGCGGCACGTGGGTCTTTTCTGCAACTTTCAGCTGTCGGCAAAGTCGTGCCTTTTGCTTTCCTTCCCCTTGGTGCTTTGACATCATGATCAAATGCGCAGGGATTGTCAAAGTCAAGCCCCAAGTGAGGCTCCTTTCGGAAGTCGCCCCACCAGCGCTCAAGACCAGCAGCCTGCCATGAGTTGACAGCACGTGAGGGTCGGTCTGCAACGTTGAGTTCGGAAACAACCCACCTCGTAGCAATTTTTGAGCCAGTGACCAAACAAAGTGCAGCAATGCGACGAAGAGGACGAAGCAAATGCCCCGACTTTGCACGCCCTTTGATGCACCCTAAGACAACCGGCATATTGTCACATAAGCATAACAACCTCTTTCCAATACACCTATTGGCCCTGAGGAGGTGTTCAATGGACCACGCAAGTGCTCTGGCTTCAGTGTTGAGAATATTGGCTTTGAATTGCCATGGCCTAGACCACACAACTGACCAATCCTTTGGGTTGAGAATTTCTTTGGGAACCTCATCAAAACCTTGATCAAGGATGAAGGTGCTGATGGGCTGCCCATCGTCCTCACCAGTTTTGTCATGGCGATCACGGCCATAGTCATCATCGCCGCACTCCAAGGCACGTTTACGGGCCGACATGGCCTCCTCAAACTTGTAGCGCCAACGCTCGCTCTGGGAACCGATCTCTGAAACAGTGGCAGTATCGAGCTTTCTGGCACAAACCCCAATACCAAACGTAGAGGAATCAGAGGCAGTGACATCTTCACCCCAACCACAGTTAATTCTCATTCTGAACAGAGGTAAAAGAGATCGTACCCAGTCTAGCTCTTGACGCACGCTAGGCCAAAGGCGACCAGATTTTTGACCAAAATGGTGGATAAAAGCATAACAGCTGTTGAGAATAGACAATCCTTCACGCCGTGTCATCATGGCCCAAGTGCAATGTCCAACTAACAGCTGTAAGGTGTGACCTGAACAGAACTGATTAGAGAGAAGCTCGTCAATGGCGCACTTAATGTTACGGAGCCGTTTGGGGGCTATAGAAACAAAACCAGAACGACCATCAAAATGGAGCCCAATAAAAGATCCAACATGTTGAGCTTCTTCCTCTTCATGCACGGTCAAACCAAGGCATCTCAGATGTTCACTGATCTTCGCAAGGCCTTGATTCACGGCGCGGGGACAAGTGCCGATGACCCCAAAATTGTCCACATACCCAGCAACAGCAATGTCACTTCCACCATGTAATTGGACTCCGGTGCGCTTGTCACCAATGATCTGTCTCCCTACAATACCAGATGACTCGATTGCATGCATGAGAACTTTCTGGCAAAAATGAAGAGCCCAGGACCACCCCATAGGAAGAATGGTTAGGTATGGCAATGCTTGGGACCCAGGCTGCAATCCAGCGGACGCCAAGACGTCACTCTCCAGAAAGTCAACCTTGATCCGCGGCAAAGTGAACCGCTGAGCAAGTTCAGGGGGGACAGCAAGGGTATAGAAGGCGTTGGCGAGATCACCAGATCCAATGTAAAACTGCTCGTCATTAGGGACTTCAATGCGAGTGAAAGCATCTGCAGAAGGAAGGTCAGTCTTGGGAGGAACAACAAAGTCACGATTCATCACCCGAGTGTCAAAAATGAGACGGAGTTGTCCACTTTTCTTCCGAACAAAGAAAATACCAAGAACACCCTCTTCCCCATTGGCAGGCCTAAATTGAACCATGTTACGTCTGTAAAGCTCGCCCAAAAATTTCCCATACGCTTTCTTGTCATGTTTGAGAACAGGATCAACATAAGTCTTGATGTCGTCACTGTCAACTGCATCCCTAACCAGCATATGCTTGTGCCAGGACCCTAGCCATTCACGGTCGGCGGCAGATAGGCAATCTTCCAGAGGAACCGGAGTATTGGCAACCTGCGGCCAAGAGATGTTTCCCTCGGCATAGGGCATGACTTCACTCTTGCCAGTGTTGTACAAGCGAGAGGATGAACAAAGTCCATGAAGCCCGTCACAATCAGCAAAGCATGAATAATCAGGATAAACCGATTGGTAAGCATCACGAACTAAGTTGAGAACTCGGCGTTGCGCTCGAGTGGTTTTCTTTGATTTCGAAAATTGAAAAGATGAACACCCAGCAAGTTCATTGAGTGCTTTGATCCCTTGGTTGGCAAATGGTTTCCAGAAATCTGATCCCTGGCCTCCACAACCCTCCTCGGAGATCTCGGGCAAAGGGAGGAGATTACGCGGACGTTCAAATTCCGCACCCCCCGCATTGACACCTTGAAGAAAAAACAAAACTGTCATGAGCAGAGTGAGCCACCATGAACCCAACAGGGATGACGAAGACCTCAATGGTCCATGGCAACCCGATGACATCCACGGCCCTACTTCTCTTTCTCGGCCTTGTCGGCTTTGCGGGAGAGAGCACGCTCTTCCCGTGCTTTGCGACGTTCTTTGGCTATGGACGCCTCCTTTTGCATTTCTGCTCCGATCCACTCTGAAAGCTTTGGGGATATGACAGTCCCCACACGGCTGCCCCCTGAGCTTCCTAAGAACAAGGAGGCTTCGCCAGCATCCTCTGCAGCCACCAACTTCATCTTGTGCTGCTCCTCGATGCGCTGAATCCCACGCACAACAAGTTCTGCAGCAGCAATGTTGGCAACATCGAGCTGATCGTAGACCACCATGGTTTGGAGGATCCTGCAAAGCATCTCGTGGTCCTGGGCAGGCTTGTCGGATGGCTGGAGCTTGCACGCGGTGCGCCAAGCTTGTGAATGCATGGGCAATGGGAGATCCACCATGTTCCACGATCTTCGAGAGGACATACAACACCGTTCGCGGCCCAGCAACTGGCCAATCGTTGAAGCTGATCTCTTTGCACTCCAGGGATGCCAGTCTGAACTCCTTGAAGCGGTTCCCAGAAGCATCCCTGGTGATGCCCAAGGTTCTGGCGTCCTCCTGATCGATGTCCATGCCCCCAAGCCCAAGCCCAAGCCCGGCAGCTCCTGCGCCAGGGTTGGCATTGCCTAGAACTCCTCCAGCAAGTGCAGGGGCAACATTGCCGCCTCCCCCAATTGCTGCGGGAGCGGCGCCAACTGCTCCACCTCCTGCTCCCCCGCCTGCCAAGTTTGGCGGACCAGCTGCAACCACAGCATCCGCAGCCGGAGCGACTGCTGGAGCGGCGGCAACTGGCTGAAGGGGTAGACCACGCTGAAGACGTTCGTGCGCGGCATAGACATCGCCTTCCTGTAGCAGGCGAGGCATTGCACCCGGATCGGGGGCGGGGTTGAAGCAATGGGTTCGATTTGGATCTACTCCAAAAGGGAAACTTCCAAAGGGCTCTCCTAATCTCCATGCTGAAATGTCTTGACTCCCAGACCCCAGGTCTTCTGAGTAGAGATCGCCGTCGGGTGTCAATATCACCCATTCTCCTCCAGTGACATGTGAAAGTGCTAGGCGCTGATGCCATAAGTCTTCTCCAGGGATATCGTACTGCACAAAGATGTATTTACCCTTGAGCTGGTCGATATGCTGCTGAGGACCCAAGAGCGGGGCGCCGGCCATCCACCACAGTCTTTGCCGGTGAGCGAATATCTGAAGACCAATGGCGGAACCACCAATTCCAAATGCACACAAGAATGATGAGCCCAATCAAGATCAAAAGAAGAGCCGATGATAATTCAATGTGGCCAGTGGTGCAGACAACCTGGGGGCAAGAAATCGACCCGCAGCTCAAAGCACAGGCTGGGCAGACTGGTTCAACAGGTCCACCCCGAAGCCAGACACTAATGGCTGCACCGATCCCGACCGCCACAGCGTGTGATGCTAAAGGACTACTCTGCATTTCAGACTTGAGCAATGGAACATGTCAGCCAATCATGGTGATAAAAATCGATGCTCCAAGCTGACATGTAAACGGCACTTTCATGGTCTGACATGAATTCTGTTCTAGAACTCACATGGGGGTTAGTTGGCTGGTCTCTTCGCCAGCTCTCCCAAATGTTGAGATCATGGCTACCTTTGAGCCTCAACTGCACGCGCAAGAACACACATGCCACAAGGGATGCCACGAGAGTTTTTTATGGTTTTTTCATACCTTCGCACCCCAGGAAGACCGCCATTTTCTGTTGGGATTCCCCCAGTTTTTGGATACAAAGTGACTACCCCTGACCCCTTTTCTGGCAAAAAACCATCCATTGCCATGGCTCTGGCCACGCAGTCGGCAATGAAACGCTGCGATTCCAAAGGTGCACCAGTTCTATCATGTTCCATGGCATGACAGAGGAAACAAAGTCTAGCTGGAACAATTCAACAACCAGAAGAAGTGCACCCGCAGAAATCATCCACTGCAGCTGGCTGCCATGTTTCACATGACATCCTGCGCCATCGACGATTAACCTCGAGATGAACTCCGCAAAATTCAGCGGATCATCTGCATAAGACTTTGGGGTTCCACCCCACTCGTTCGCGCGGGTATTGCCGCGCGTACGAACGTGGGCGAGCCCCAGGCACAGTTTGGGGGTGAGTGTCAGATGCTAAAGGATGTGCAGATGTTAAAGGTCATGAAGTTGTTGTTTTTCCCCTGGAAACCTTTCAACACCCATTGTTCAATTCAAAAAGAAAGAAAATCCTTCCGCAAGGTCTTGAAGTTACCAGTGCCCTTGATGACATGAAAAGTTCACGGCACTACAGGACAGCCAGGGCCGAAGCATTGCATCGCTCAGACGTCTTCTCCTCTCCAGTTGTGATTGCTGATTTAACCGCAGGTGCACCACCGCGGAGTTTGGGTAATCCACGAACTTGAGGACAAACTGAGGATAATTGCTGATATGGATAATAGATTAGACAGACATTGATTGAGCATTGTTGTATGACAACCATGGATAAACCAATGGACTGACTCATGGTTTTGGGGTACGAATTCGTCAACAAAACTGGAGATTCAACATGGCTTTCACCAACAAAGAGAAGGCCAAAACAAACAAAACAAACTAGTTAAACTGACCAGAAAATCACTTCCGAAGATTTGGAGGGGGGAATGTTGGCAACAACGTTGGGGATTCTTGGGAAGCACGTGTTCGAACATTTCTTGGGGAATTCTATTTGTTGGAAGTAAGTGGTTTCAATAGCCTCCACCGCCCCACCTCCGACCACAGCAAAGACCTGAGCTGGTGACATTGCCGTGTTAAATGGGGATGTGCAACTTCAAAATTTATTTAAGATCCTATCTGATCCAATCGAATCAAATCTGATCTAGTCTATTCATTTCTATAATTACATGTCAATCTTATCTGACCTATATATCTACCTATCTACCTATCTACCTGCCTACCTATCTAGCTGGCTATCTATATCCGAGCACGTTTTTGTTTACGATCTGATGATCGGTCTATCTGTGGTCCCAAAGTGGCGTAAATTTGGCCCAGACACATGTGGCTATGAAATGGAGCAAATCCAAGATGGAGATTAAACCACCTAATATACCCTCTGGTTATTTAACATAGCCATGAAATGGCCCATTTATAGATGGTTTACCTATTATAAATGGTGATTTTCCATGGCTATGTTAAATAACCAGATGGTAATCCTCAAAGATGCGGACGTGTCAGCGAAAATCATCAGGACAGAGCATAGAACACCCATGGTCCGGTAGATCAATCAGCTTTCCATTGGCTGATCTGTTTGGGGCATGCTTTCAAAGCCAGGATTTCAAAAACCCAGTGAACCCAACGATTGCATACATTTGGGGTGGCTTTAGTCCATGAAGTATGGTCCAAAATCCAAGCACCAGTCAGGATTTGCGACGAATCCCTTCTCAGGTGCCTTTTTCAAGTGGTCAGTGGCCACGATTTGCAAATTCTCTGGGGTAAGCTCCTTATATCTTGTACCCAATCGTATGAGACACCCCCCCATCATGCGCCCCCCAAGTCATGAATGGGTCCAATACATTGCACCCTTTGGGGGTTCCGAAATTGATGGTTGGTAGTGACGAGATACGTTGTCCATCACCTGTGCCAAGGTAGGCCCGATGGGAATGGGATGAGGATGATGTTATGGGGGAGCATCATGTTAAACTCACCAGCTCACTTAGACGCTCTCATGACTTATCAACCACTCAACCTCTGAGTCCATGTGGATATAGACGCTCTCATGTTGCTTCTCCAAGGACCTCTTCAAGGATACCTGTTTGACTCTTGCCCTGCTGTAAATTACCCTGGTCGGCAGGAATTCTGCAGCTGAATCTGAGGAGGACAAATCTGTGGAACAGTACCATTGAAAAGCCCAATTGCCGATTCTTTCTGAATCACCATGTTCAAAATTGGGGACCCAATTTTAACATATTTTAACCCAATCTTTGTGACACCACAAGCACCATTTCCCATAAAAGCCATTTCAATCATTCGAAAAACGCTTGGTGAAATCCATGGATCCGTTGCCTCATCCGCGACCAAGTTCAACAACTGGTCGTCTTCACCGACATCAACCAGAACCACCTGCAACGGGGAACGGGGAACCGGTGCCGAACCGGTCCCGAGAACAACACGGGAAGTGGAAAACGGCGGCGAAGTGACAGCCTTACAATTGGGGACTGAAGATCTAGCTATGTATATATATATATATATACATTATATATACCAGTTAGAGTAATGAGTGAGTGAGTGAGTGAGTGAGTGATTGTTTGATTCATTGACTGATTGACTGATTGATTGATATGTACCAGTTCTATACCAGTTAAATACCAGCTGCCAGCTACGAGTATCATCTTCTCGTGGAGATGGGATCGAGCATCTTACAGGCAGTCCCAGAAAGTCCACTATAGAAATTGTCGTTTAAATGGATGCATCATGCAAAAACGAAAAAATGATCATTGCCATGCTTGATTACCGGTATACCCCATACTTGCTTCGTTGCTTTGATAATATTTGTACATGTAGCCCAACCAGTACAAAATGGCTAGTATCTCTCTTCTATCTTATGTTTGATTCATATGCTAAGAATTTTATTGGGCCTTTGTAGTCCAACCAATATCTCAGTATCTAAAATAGACCTGTTCTATCCTGTTCTACCCCATGTTTCATTCATATCATGCATATCCACAAAGAAAAAAGCACCTTGGAAAATAGTTGAAGCCATATTCAGCACATTTGGGGGTCGGTCGGGTGAGTCGCACCTCGTCCTCATCGATGGCGTCAGGCACCTTGAATAATGGGGATTTCATGGGATTTCATGGGGATTTTTCATGGGAAAATCATTGGAAATTCATAACTGTGTTCATAGTGGTGAATCATTGATGATCATGGATTCATTTTATGGGATATGATAACTATTATAACCATAGTATAACCCAATATATGGTATATCCATATACTAATCATGGGATATGGATAGTGGGATATAACCTCCCCAGTTTTTCACCCCCCCAGTATTTCATGGTCATCGCGCCTCGGCCGACTCCAGGTCATCTAGAGGGGCCTGGCCCACTGGATTCGTTGGGGGATCCACTGCAAGCCATCACAATCCACATAAGAACAGGGATGGAATATAAGATATATAAGGAAAGCACTTAAGACTTTTCTGTCACCATGTTTATTGCTTATATATGCTCATATGGTATCATATAGTCATACCCAAACTTTGTTGATGAAATCAATGGAGAGATGATACCGCAGACCAAAACAAAAGACTTGAGAGGTAAACGGAGTAAAGAATCATTGGTGGGTGGTGCCTAAAAAAACTGCAAGGGGCACAAACAGAGGTATGCAAAGAACCATTGGGGCTGATTCCAGTGATCATTCACTCATTTGCATTTTCCAATGGATGTTTCACCATGGAAATGCCCCTGCAACAATGAATCTATTACCAGATAGAAAAGTTTTTCCGTAATTCCCTGCAACTCTAACGATGATTTCTTTGTCTCTGTTTTGTGGACAATCGCTTGGAAACATTGCCCGTTTTACACGTGCCTTCCGGCAAACATGGCGCGCCCGTTTTACTTACATGTCCTGTGGGACGATTTTCGCGGCAAAACCTCTGTAAGTTTCATTCGGGGATGGCTAGAAGAGCCATGTTTGATGACACCATTTCGGGTATATCCCAGTTATCCATATTTATCCCAAATGAAATCTCAATATGCTCCATGGAACCATGTGAAATCCCATGAAATCCCATGAAATCCCATGAAATCCCAATCCCATGGAACTCCCACGGATGGCTTACCACCCCCAAGTCTTACCGTTCACCATTGCCTGCACCACTGAAGAAGGTGGTCGGGTTGAAGCAGCTGCCTGCCGTGATGAGTTCTCATCCCGATCCAGAACAGGGCCCCCGGGGCAACCAACAAAAATAGGATTTTAACCATGCCAACAATGTTGGTATTTCATGGTATTTCATAGTGGGATACCATGGGATTGGTTGATATATGTTGATACTGGGTAACCCTCTGGTAAACTAACATAGCTATGGAAAATCACCATTTGTAGTGAGTTTTCCCATTAAAAATGGTGATTGTCCATAGCTATGTTAAATTACCAAAGGGTAACCCTCTGGTTTTTGAACATAGCTATGCAAACAGTGACCATAAAAATATAGTTCGATGATTCATCTCCTTGAAGTTCGATGGTGATTTTCCATAGATCAAATCACCAGAGGGATCCAGAGGCTATGTGATGATATTATGTCATGTATACAATGTATACACATGACACCACCAACCAGAAATTTCAGAAATCACAAAAGCATGCCTTCGGCCTGACTCAACAATCTAATCAGACTGGGTTTTGGCCAAGGCACCAACAATACCATCTGTCTTGGCTCGCATTCGATTTAGACTCCGATGATCCAAAAATGGTCATAGTAATCCCCATCAAATTCCATCAACCCAATGATGTCGCGTCGAAATTCCTTGCAATTGGGGATGGTCATGTTCATCTTGGGCGGACCATCACAGAAAAAAAAAATAGGAACCTGCTTATTATCTGCATCTATCTATTCCAGGCTACAAAACTCAAGCCAATCTTCTTAGGAAATTTGGTGGCATACATCAGCGAATGGACCCAACTGGCATGACCTTCGCAGCTAGTGGCCATGGCCCATTCCAACGAAACATGCCCAGTATATGGACGTGCTCAACCGGCTCAACCAGCTCCAATCTGTTGACAAAAAGTCACTGGCTGCTACCCTCAATGGAGTTGTCCCCTTCAATGGGTTTTAATCCCATGTTTCCCACTCAAAGGACCCATGTTTGATGTCAAACCCTTGGGCATCCATTAAAGGGTTACTATGGTGAAGGGCTTCCTGCCCAAAGGACTTGGAGGTGGGCTCCATCTATGGCCACCTGTGTTTCTTGACCCCAAAAATTTAGGATGGTCGTTATACTCAAAATCATCACTCAAAGAAGGACTTACTTTTTGTTTGGAGTATTTTTAAACCTTTATTCAAATGGCCAATCTTGGATACCCAGCAAACACAGAAACTCTTTGAAGCGCTTATATAGGTTTACAATGTGCTTCATCAATGTGACAAAAATGAGTTACCCTCCGGGTGATCAAACATGGCTGGCTGGGAAATCTCTTGTATGATCCTAGAAACCATTAGAAACCTATATATATATATTATACTATATATATTAATATATACATAAATTAAGATAATTAAGTTTATAGCTGGGAAAATTATCCATTGCTGGGATTTTCCAACACACCATACTGGAAGGTAGCACGAAAATCCCAGCTGCACCTCCGCCTCTTGGCTTCGCGCAGGCCTTTGGACTGCAGCCTGGCGAAGGTCTGGAACTGGAACTGGGAGGGAATCGGTTTCCCAATCTAACATGAGGATCAACATGTTGCCAAATTTATATTCTAAGTATATGACTGGACAACAAGAGGATCAAACATGCTAAATTTTTGGAATTGTCCCTCGAGTGAAATGTTCCACGCTTTTTGTTTGGTGACTTGAACGATCGGTGAAATGGTGACTTGATCATCAAAAATTGGGGTGTCTTACCATCAACAATGAATCCATCATGATAACGCAGTTCCACGAAAAGCGGTGATTAAACACCAAAACAACTAAAATGGAGATAGAAACATGGGCCAAAAAAAACATCAACGTGAGTAAACTATCCAAAAATTCGGGCTTAAATCCATATTGGATGGATTAATCCCGCTGATGTTTTTCCATGTATCATCTGCATTTTAGTTCACGGTTCATGGAATTGGGACTTCGCCACTAACAATTGGGCTTGATAGCTTCTCTTGAAATCCAACAGTCCAATAGGTTTATCTGGACACTTTCGTCCAGTTCCATGCCTGACTTAAGTCAAACAATCCATGGTTTCGCAAAATATCAGCAATCATTGTGTTGTGTTTTAAATAACAAATAAATCTATTTCGGGATATCTCTACCAAAATTAAAACACCATAGGTCATGCAATTCTTTAGCCGTTTGAGGCACAAAATAATCCACTGAGATGGGGGACATATTTGGGACCATACATTGGGGCTGCTTCTTGGGATGGATTTTCTTTACCCAGAATTCAAGGATAGGATATAACATATTATAACATGTTATAACATGATATGTTTCCCGCAGTCTGACCTACTGCCACTGATCTTTCTGGCATCCCTCAAAGTGTTTTCCTGATGACAGCATCGGCCTCCACTGGCTCAACAGTGGGCGCCAACTTGATTTTCACCTGCCCAAAGGCACCAAAAAACGGCACCCTGTGGTTTCACCGTGACCGTTTTTCTTGGTGTTGAGAGAGGTTGCTGTAAGGTGGGTGTTTTTTCGAAAATGGATTTGACCCTCGAATGAACATTTTAGTAGTGAAAATGATCAAAAACCATGATAAACTATCAAATTACGGGATACCATATGTTCATATTTTTTCAGACAAACCCAGGTCGATGTATTGTTTTGTTTTATTGTGAGGACCCCAGTGATCCTTCAACTTGGTTTAATGTCTGGTACCAGGCCCACCAAATGCAGGCAATTTTTTGGCGCAAGTGCGCCAAGTTGGCAATGGAAAATCCTGCGCATGTGAGTAATTTGTCATGGACAACATAATATTTTTGCAGTATTAGGTTTTACCGAAGAGTAATTGAAATCCGAAAATCAAAAAGGAAAACCTTTTCCTAATCAGGACGTTCCCAAGAATCTAAAACCTGATTTGTTCATCAAATTGATGGTTTCAGACGAACCTCAAATGCAGGGAAATTCAGCATGAAATGACTGTGGTCGGTTTTTCCACATCCAATCATTGCCGCTTCAAAACCATTGCATGCATCAAAAAACATCCATGCCGATGGAAACTCCCACAAAAAATTGAGCACAAAAATGATGATACGAGTACCTGCCACCCAGAATGGTGTATATTGGTTGCCAATGTTCCTTTATGGCCCTGATCTGAAACATAGGGTACCTCGTCCACTGGTTCACCACCATTGTCCCTATTGAAGTTGCATATGGCCATGGGGCATCCACCGCATCATGTTCAAAGCCATCGAATTGTGCTTGGTCATTTCAAAAATATTCTGTTCCATGAAAAATCCCACAGACAAAATATCATAACATATCTATAAATCCTTTCCTGTTCCATGAAAAATCCCACCAATATGTTTGGCTCCGTAAATTTCCCACTCTCTGGATCAGTGGTTTTTCGGTTTTCGGATCTCCCGTACCTTATCCTGCACCATCTGGATGGCTTGCGTTCGCGGGGGCATCGGCAACTCCTGGGCCATGTTAGCACTAAAAGATATGTCGAAACACCTCATCTTTGTTGTTTGATGATGTTTTATATGTGCATCTGTTGGTGTCTACATAGTTACGTAACTCGATGTACAGTAATATTTAATTATATATAATAGATTAATCTATTATGTGTATCAAAGCGAATCGCCCATACATATTGATTCAACCCATAGTTGCGCCATCAAATTCAACACCCCTACCTTTGTTGCATGACTCCCCGATATTCTAAAAATCCATCACGACCTCTCTGCTCCTGGAAAGTGCAAAGTCCCCATAGCAGGATGGCTAAAAATTGGGATGCCCAAGAATGGGATTTGCGTGAGCCAAAAAAAAAACTGATCCATGCCCAAATGGCTTGGTGCAGAAAAAGAGGCATCCCCCAAGATGGCAATGTTCATCGAAAATACGATGAAGCATCCAGAAAAGAATCAGCGAAAAAATGTGCTTTTCCCCATGTTTGACGCAAACCCAAATAGGTGTGTGTCTGGAAATGGGGTATACCTCCAAATCATTCCAAATCTAAGTCTTCATCATCAGTTTCCAACAAGTGACGATTTTGGATGATAAGAGGGGGGCATTGTCCATATTTTTCCCTCATTTTTTCCCCAAATCCTTTCTCCATGGATCCCCATGGTCCTCCAGCTCAGGAACGTCCATCTCGCTGTCCATCACCTGCTCCACCGTGCCCAAGAGACGATACCTCATGTCCTGTGGCCGCACGCTGGGCGGTGTCAAGCGCCACCAGTTTAGGTTTAGGGTAGCCCCAAATCCATTGGAACCAATGACTGTCGGAATCATCTGGAACCCATCCTGCACGATCAGAAAAACCCAAATGATTGTTTCCCATTTCTTGATTCTTGCCCACTTAAGAGAATATTCTGGTGTGTTCTGGGTACATCACCTATAGAAATGATTGACAAAAATCCAGCCATTGTTCTTCAAAGGCCTAGTTGGTTCCATAATGTCATACATAAATATGTATATATATATATATAATTATAATAAGGTTTTGGATCAGAGCTCCCCACGAAACGCCTGATCTGTCAAGCCTTAGCGGGCTCGGTGCTGTTGCCCGCGGGCCATCTACCTGGTGCACTTCTTGGTCCTGGGTGGATTGGGCCCTTGCAAGTGCTCTGTGGTTCTGGCCAAACCACATCACCATTGCTGTGCTCCCAGGCACGTAACCCTCTGGGCGGCCTTGGCGACCTTTGGTTCATGCCCATTTTGCTGCGGTTTTTTGCGGTGATCTTCCTCTCCTACGTGAACAACGGCGACATCTACCAGGCGGCGACGAGACCGCAGACAAAGAGCATCTGCTCGCTTTCGTTGGCATTGTCATCAGAAAGGACTTGTGCTGCTGTCGGCCTCGAGCCTGGCAAGATTGAAGAGGGTGCTTCAAAAGCATCATTCTCGCGATCCCTTGTTCATCGAGCAGATTGCAAGAACAATGGCAACATCGCAAGCAAAGGAGCCTTGGCGATGCCGGTGGTGTTACCGCTTGAACCGCATGGCGGCACATCGATGCGGCTCTTGCGACGAGTTGTGGCACCATTGTGTGGACAAGACGTACGTGCATGGAGGTCGTGGATCCGCGACCAATGCCCAGAAAGCTTCCTGGAGTTATACAGGATGGCAAGATCCAGCAGAAGATGGTCAGACCCAAAGGCGTCCCAAGTCACCGCGTGCGAAAAGTGCAGGGAAGAAATCCCCTCGCGGTGGTCGCCGAGGTCGGCCCAAAGCAGAGGCACTTGTCCCAACGTTAGATCCGCCGTGGAATGCAAAACATGCGACCACAACGCCTTCTACAGCCTCAAGTTCCTCCAATGCCCAGGCAGAGAGCCAGCTTCAGAACCTTGTCATGGAACTGAAGAAGCCACGAGAGACCCCGCTTTCAGCAGAAGAAATCGAGCAGTTGATCGAGGAGACAACTACGCCTGTGATCACGTCAAAGAATGTTCACTCGGCAGTCTCCAAGGTGGATCAGGCCAGAAGCAAGCTTCAGACGGCCCAGAAAGCTCGCCAGAAGCTGCACGAGCAGTGGTCAGCATACTTGGAACAGAGTATCGCCAGGTGGCGTGGGTTTGCAGAAGACTTCAGCAGTCGCGACAAGGATCTCGAGGAGAAGGTGACGCAGGCTCGCGAGAAGTTGCAAGAGGCCAGAACATACTTGGACAAGGCCAAAGAGCTCCATTCGAAACAAGACAGAGTAGTGCTAGACAGCGCTCCAGAAATGATTTCGGATGGAGAAGAAGACGGCATGAAGATCGAGGCCGCCGAGGTCATCAGACAAGGCATCGACAGTGTCGTGACGAACTTGGAGAACATCAGAGTTCGTCCAGCAGAAGCACAGGACGACGAACCAGCTGCGGCGAAGAAACCCAGGGTGGGAGATTCTGGAAGAGCCTCTGCTGCGCTGCAGCCTTTTGGCAAGCCCGACAAGCCGACTTCTTGAAAGTGGATTGTCCTGGGCATGATTCCAGCCTGTGCTTCCGCAATTACTGTGATGTAATTTGGAATCACAGCATTTTGGATGAATCCATCTTCATCTCTCCATGGGCAGCGAGCATCTCGGCATTGGATCTCTCCTACGAAGTTGGGACGATCGCACAGTTTCCGAAGCTGGATGTTCGCTCTGGCGTGAAGAAGATGCAGTTTCACAGGGTGACTTTTTCTCCTATTGTCGAGTTCCTTGTGGGCGCGGACCTCGACTGGACGATGTCACCATGGCCACACAACATTGAAGTTTCACACAAGGAGGCGCCAGTCTTGTGTTCCCTTTCTAGACTTCGACCTCCCAATACAACTTTTGAATCTACAGAAGGAGATGAAGATGCAGATATTACTTCGATCCTCGCTGTTCATGCTGCTCATCATGTAGCTCCTGAGCATGTGGATATCATGAATGAGCCGGATATGGCGCGAGATCCAGCTCAAGACCAAGACGTAGAGATTCAGGTCAATGTGGAGACGGCCTCTGAGAGTTCCTGGTCTTCTGTTCAGGACATCTATGGAGAAAGTGATTGGCACACAACACTCATTTTCAGCATCGGCAAGGATGCGATCTCGAGAATCCTGGACTGGAATGATCACCAAGGGATGCATCAGAGTATTGCGGCAGCTCTTGAGGTTGATGTGGTTGACCTGTTTGTCTTTCATCATGTCTCAGTGCGTCCTCATGATCTTCATCAGGCTTTCGTGGAACCTGTGATTGCTCATCGCATCGGAGATGTTCCGCCTGGTTCCTCACAGCAATTGATTCTCATGGATGTAGAATTTCACTCCAGCATCCCTGACCTGATGCCTGAAGTTGTGAGAAGAGTTCAACTTGTGGCTCAACATCATTCCAGAGAACGACTGCTTCGACAATTAGGGTTGCTGCCGTTTTGCATGAGCGTTCAGCACTCTTGCCTGCTCTGGCTCAACAACGAGATTGTTCCCAGGAGCCAGGACAGGATTGTTTTTTCTCATGGTGATTACCTTCGAGTAGCGATTCCTCCTGGTACTGACAGAGTCGACCACGTGGCTACCAGGTGCCTCGCAAGTGCATATTACCAAGGTCTCTCAATGGAAGAGATCCTGGATCGACATGCTTTGCATTCAGTGGGTTGGTTGACGGAACTTGTTGAGCCACCTCATGTTCCACTTGAAATTCATTCCCTTCTCCAGCTTGGATCGTCAGTGCCTTCTTTGGATGACTGTCCACAATGTTTACGGAAAGATCAACATCGAATCCATGGACAACCGGTGAGGTCGCCCTATTGCGCGAGACTTGAAGATGATGATCCTCAAGGAGCTCCTCCACCAGAATGGCAGGTACCTACGGGCACCCCAGTTCTTCCTGGAGGGCAGCCACTTCCTCAACCGATTCAAGATTTGGTCATGATCCGTCTTCATTTGCTTGCTGGACAAGATGAAGAACAAGCACCCAATTTTGTTCTCTTCACATGGTTTTTGGACCAACATCATCAACCAGTTTGTCATGATGGACGTGATGTTGAACTTCCTGGAACTGATCCGACCATTTGGCTTCAACGCATCGAAGAAGCATGGCAAGATATGATAGATCCTGCTTTGCCAGTACATGTGCATATTGTTAGGCCACTTCCTCATCCAACAATACATGAACGTCAGAGAAAGCCTCATGTCATTCTGACGCAACGTACGCCTGTGGAACACTATGCCAACTTGGTTACCATGATTGACACCGACAACCATGTACAACCTTTGAGGCATCGTGCTGCCTTTGGACCCCTCCTGATGAACAAAGCCCAGATCATCTCAGTTGCTGACCTGGACAGGACATGTTTTCCTGAACGCAGTCCGTTGCAATGCATGATTTGGCATGGTGACACAGAAATTCGAGCAAGACTGGCTATACGGAATCGCCATGGACTTGCCTTCGTGATTGTGATCAACCGAGTTTTTGTCCCACCTTCGCAAGATCCTTGGGAGGATGAATTTGAGGATGCAGTGTTCTTTCAGCTTGGGCATCAAGTGATTTCTCAGAAGGAAGGTCATGTCATCGGCTTGATCGCAGGCAATCCTTCGTTACCACTACCGACATATGTTGAAATCCTTGGCCCTGTCACTGATCACTCACTTTGCCAAGAACTTCGACATTGGGGTCATCATGGACCAGCTTTTCTCTTCGGTGAGCATGACAAGGCGGTTGTGTTTGCGCCCAGTTTCTTTGACAGTGATGAAGGCTATCATTACATTCTGCACAATGAAGATACTACAGATGAAAATGGTGCCTTCTTGCACTCATCGCCGATTCCTTTGTCTTCGCTGGAGATCATGCAGTTTCTCTACAAGCTGGATTATTGGCGGGCAGTAGTGCTCAAATTTGAGTGTCTCAACAGGAACCTGTTTCGCATTGCTTTCAAGAATCAATGTGTTCAAGTACAACCTTCGACTTTGAAGAGCAGGCCCAACACACCGTGGCCTGAACTACAACCTCATGGAGCGTCTGGAGATGGTTACTATGTCATGGACCAGAACGCGCCCACAGCTCAAAAGCCGGACCATTTCATTGATTTTGGTCTTGGCGATGCGGACTTCATGAATCTCTTTTCATCACATCATCATGTTCTTAGCCGAGACTGTACGGGCATGGAGCTGCCTCAAGTCTGTCAGGACGTCTTGGGCATGTGTGATGACTCGATTGACTTCAAAGAATTTGATCGTCTCGTGATTTATTGCGATGGCTCCTCCGTCAACACGCACAAGTACAAGTCGCCACTTCAAGCGGAAGAGGAAGGAGGAGGAGACACTTGGGCGTTTTTGGTATTGGGAGAGCGCTATGACCCCCCAGGTTTGCAATGCCTGGGATGGACGGCGCAACCAACGCATTATCATCATGAAAGCCCCTTCCATTTGGGGTCTGACAGAGTCGGAGCAGATCTTGCGGAAAAGGAAGCTTTAGCATGGTCGGCGCTCTGGCGGTTGAGTTTGAATTCCAAAATCCCTACATGCTTTCGATCTGATTCACAGACCTCGCTTGGTCAAGCGCAAGGCACCTTGGGTTGCCATGCCAACGCAGAGCTCTTTGCCTTTTTGAGGGGTGTGTTTCAGGCGTTGGAATCCTTCTTACCAGGAGAACAGCTCCACCTCAGTCATGTGGCTGGACATGCTGGAGAAGGATGGAATGAAATGTGTGACTGGCTAGCCTCAGAAGAAAGAAGGAAAAGTTTCCTTTTTCCACGTCCTTCATTGGACATGTCCGCTTGGAAAAAGGCAATGCCACATCTATGGATGATGCTTAGCACCAACGATGGTCTTCCTCCTAGACATGGTCCAGGACTTTGGGTCCCACCACCAGAACTTCCAGGTGCACTTGAGAATGCTACAGTTCCTGATGAAGCACTTCCACAAATGCATGACCAAGTCAGTTTCAATATCAGTTTTTGCACTGCGAATGTGAACTCCCTACATCGTGCCCCTGATGGCCATGCAGGAAAAGTGCAATACCTTCGACGTCAGTTCAAACAACTTTGCTTGATTTTCCTCGGTCTTCAAGAAACCCGGAGTCCTGAATTTTCATCTTGTGTGGATGGAGTATTGAGACTGGCGGGAGGATGCTCTGGACATCAACAAGGTGTAGAGTTGTGGGTCAATCTTTCTCAACCATATGCGCATGTAGGTGGTGCTCCAGTCTACTTTCATCGAGAAGATTTCAGAGTAGTTGTCAAGAGCTCAAGGATTCTGCTGGTGAGAGGCGATAGCGCTTATTGGAGCGGCTGGATCCTTGTCGGATATGCTCCTCACAGCGGTCTCTCTCTCGATGTTAAAGAAGCGTTTTGGAATGATCTGAAGGCAGCAGTCGCTCCTTGTGGACCTGGAGATCACATTTTTGCATTGCTTGATGCGAACGCATCTCCAGGCGAATATGATGGAGTTTGCGTCTTTCGTGAAGGGCTTGCCTCCTCCTCGAGCACGAGATTTCTTCGAGACTTCTTGGAGACTCATGAACTTTGTTTGCCTTGCACCAGTGATGTACATGTTGGCGAACTGACGTCGTGGGTTTCCCCTGATGGGCAACGTGATCACTGTATTGATTTCGTTGCGATCCCAAGAACTCTGCAAAGGAGATGCACCATCTCACAAGCTGTTCCTGAACTTGATCTTGGTCATGGAGATTGGGATCACATTGCAATGTGTGTTGAGCTGTCATGGGAAGAAACGCATTTGCGAAGAAAAGCTCAACAAGCTTTCACACTGCCATTTGATCCTTCTAGCATTGACAAGGACAAGGTCAAGCTGATCCTTCAGGACTATCAGCCCATGGATTGGTGTGCAGACGTCGAAAGCCATGTCCAACAATTCAATCAGCATGTTTTGGAAGGTCTTTCTTCTCATTGTCCCAGAGATCGTGACCGACCCAAGAAACACTACATTGATCCAAAGACTTGGGAGCTTCGCCGCATGAAGCTCAAACTCAAGAAGAAGCTTCAGGGCCTGAGAATTCGATCCCGTGATGAGAATAAGATTGTATTCTTCAAGGCTTGGAAAAATGTCCTTCAGTTGTCTTCAGAACCTCTTGAAGCTGAAAGGGTCTGGACTTACGCAAATTCTCTTTTGTGCCATGGTCTACGACTTGCAGCTGATCTTCGTCGAACAGCCATGCAGCTCAAGATGCTCCTGAAGAATGCCAAGAAGAATGAAATCAAGGAGGTGTTTGAGACAATGGATCCGAGAGCTTCTGCGTCTCACATTCTACACTCCATCAAGCCCATCTTGGGGCCTACCAATTTGAAGAAAATCAAAAGCGGCACATTGCCATTTCTCAAAAAGTCGAATGGCGAGCCTTGCACGTTGCCGAATGAAGCGCTTGAGGAATGGATCGCATTTTTCCAGAACATGGAGGGTGGTGTGAGCAAAAGCTACGGGGCCTGATTTCATTCACCCTTCCTTTTGCAGAGTTGCGCCGCATTGCTTAGCAAGAAAGATTTTCTGCCAGTTGATGAAAGTACTCACACATGGGCAGGAGTTCTTGGGTCACAAGGGCGGCTTCCTGCAGCCACTATGGAAAGGAAAAGGACCCATCGATGACCCAGCCTCTTTTAGGAGCATTCTCATCTCGAGTCACATTGGAAAAGCATTGCATCGAACGCTTCGCGAATCACAGTGCTCGATCTTCGAGACCTTCCTCCAGACCGAGCAAATCGGCGGGCGCAAGAAGGTTCCTGTCAATTTGGGTGTGCATATGTGTAGAGCGTTTATGAGGGCACACAAGGCTGCAGGTGACAGTGTCGGCATGATATACCTTGACTTGAAGGAAGCGTTTTATCGCATTGTTCGGCAGCTCGCCACCGGTGGCAATGCATCGGACGCTCTTCTTGCCAAAGTATGTGCTCGTTTTGGTCTTCCGGAGGGAGTTCTTCATGATCTTCATTGTCATTTATCTCAACCAGCTGCACTTTTGGATGCAGGACTTCCACAGCATGCGCGCAATGCAGTCCAAGCCCTACATGAGGACACTTTCTTCAGGGTGAAAGGACAGCGTGATTGCTGTCGCACGGAGCTCGGCACACGTCCGGGCGATTGCTATGCGGATGTCATCTTTTCCTACATTTGGTGCAGAATCCTGAAGCTCTTGCAGGGCGAGCTCCAACGTTTGGACATTGGAGAAGAGATCTGCACCGATGAGGGCATTCATGTTTGCGCTGATCGAGCACTCCCTGCTGGTGTGCCTCGGCCCTTTTTGGGTCCAACGTGGATGGACGACACATGCATCTGCGTTTCTTCATGCACTGCGATAGGGGTTGAGTCCAAGACCATTCATGCTGCCGGTCTCCTTCTGCAGTTTTGTGAACAGCATGCGCTTACTCCAAATCTACAGAAAGGCAAGACAGAAGTGCTCTTTGCATTTCAGGGCACCGGTAGCAGAAGTTTGAAAAAGAAATACTTTGGACCACAGTCCGATCAGTGCATGCACATCCTGGCCGAACATGGACTCAAAAAGATCCAAGTGGTTAGCAAGTATGCTCACCTAGGCTGCATGATGCATCACAAAAGCGACAACCGCCACGAAGCTCGAAAGCGAATAGCGATTGCCCAGCAGACCTTCACGCAGCATCAGCGTTATCTGCTGCGCAATCCGCAACTCAGTTTGAAGCGCAGGCGAGAGTTGTTCCACAGTTTAGTGATGAGCCGACTATGCTATGGAGCAGAATCATGGACCTTGAGTGACCAGAAAACAAAGGACTTTGTGCATGGTGCATTGATCAGACTTTTTCGGCGTTTGATCTTCAACCCATTGGACCAGCACATGACAGATGATCAGGTTCTTTCTGCCACAGGTCTGAATTCTCCGTCAGAAGTTCTTCGACTGGCCAGACTTCGTTATGTTGGCACGCTCTTCCAATGCCAAGGAGTTGTGCCATGGGGTTTGCTTAATGCTGATCAAGCGTGGCTGGTTTTGATCGAAGATGATATAAGATGGATGTGGACGCAGCTTCGTGATTCATGTAGTTTGCCGGATCCAGATGTCAATTTTCAGGCATGGCAGAATATCATTCAAAACCATCGTTCTTATTGGCGCAGACTTGTTCGTCGTGCAGGTGAACACGCATGCCGGCAACGAAGAAATCAGCAACTGGTGTGTGACTTCCACTGTCAGTTCATTGATACGCTCAAAGAGGTCAAAGCTGGTTTGGCTGAGACCGCAACAGCTATGTTCCATGAGCATGTGGTTGACACGCAGGAAATACATGCATGTATGGCCTGCAAAGAGCGATTTCGATCGAAGGGAGGTCTTGGTGCGCACAATTTCAAAAGATATCATCAAGTTTCTCCTGTCAGGCTGCTTTTCGATACCACCTGCTGCGGAGCATGTCTCAAAGAATATCACACTACCAACAAATTGAAGAGCCATCTCCTGCGTTCCTCCTTGTGCAGGCGCACTCTTTTAGGACAGCGCCTTCGAGTTGAGCCAGTGCCAGGAGCAGGTTCGTCTGATGATACTGCTCGATCTCGTGATCATGATGGACTTCTTCCTCCTCTTCAAGGTGAAGGTCCTGTCTTGCCGACAGGTCGAATGATTGACCTCTCTCCTTATGATTTGGAGCTTATTGAAGCCATCTACCTCAATATTGTGGAGAACGAGAGCGAGACGAGCAGTGAAGATGTTGTTCGCTTTGTCATTGAGAATCATGTCATCTCGTGGACAAGATGCCGAGATACGCTCAAGCAGATGCTGGCTGAGCTGACATCTGATGACATTGAAATCCTGGCGGAGCACCGGAGAGATCTGCGAGATGTTTTGGAGCGTTTGCAACAGCCAGATGCATGGACCTTCCTTCAGGATACGGTGCGTGCCAAGAGTGGTGCTTTGCAAAGCGTTGAGCATTATGAAGCAGTTTTTGAACAACATCTGCACGATCACCATGATCCCATCTGGTCTATTCCTCGGCCCATGGGACGTGAAAGATTTATCATTCACGCGTTTTCAGGCCGACGTCGACCCGGGGATGTGCAGTTCTTCTTGGATGGTCTACAAGCACAACCTGATGGCACGAGCATCTTCACCATCTCTCTTGACGTGATCATCGATGAGGAGTTTGGAGATGTCTCTCGGGAATCTGTGCGTGACTTTTGGTTGCGCGGCATCCGAGAGAGAGCAGTCATCGGTATGCTTGCTGGCCCACCATGTGAGACGTGGTCGCAGGCGCGGGGGAAATCCTTAAGTTCTTCCTCCAATTTACTACACAGGAAAGCCCCTAGAATCATAAGGGATCGCACCTGTTTGTGGGGGAAAGCGGCCTTGGCCTTGCGTGAGCTAGAGCAGCTGCATCTTGGCAATCTTCTGCTGCTCTTCACCATTGAGATGCTCATCCATTTAGCTGTGCAAGGTGGCGTTGGGGCAATGGAGCATCCGGCCCCTCCAAATGATGAAGCGCTGGCAAGCGTGTGGCATCTTTTCATCATTCGCTATCTTTGCGCCTGGCCTGAGTTTCTGAGGATTGAATTAGCGCAGGGGCTGTGGGGCGCCACTAGCCCGAAGCCAACATCCCTGCTGTTGCTCAATTTGCCGAAAATGCCACAGGTGTTGAGGAGCTGGCAAGTGACCAAGTGTCTCCCTGGGGCCAAATCAATTGGGCAGAATGAGGACGGTTCGTGGAGAACCTCGCAGCTGAAGGAATACCCTCCAGCGTTATGCGCTGGCCTGGCACAAGGCCTTTTTGAAGCCATCAACGACCATAAAGTTGATTCGGCTCTCACCATGGACGGAAATTTCAGGGCACAGGCCATGAGACTTACAGTTTCATCTTATGGCTCTCATTTTGGACCTGATTTTGCTCCCCATGGTTGAGATTTTCTTTTTGCAGTTGAATTTGACCAGCTTTGCATTGGCCGCAGCGAGAGCTTCAGGTTGCCAAGAGCAAAAAATAATTATAATTAATTATATGCGTATACATATATATATATATATATACGTATATATACGTATACATATTTTTTTGTATCGCATTTTGATCCCACAAAATCCCACTCAATCCCCAATGAAAATTCCATTAAATCACCATTTTTGACGATTAAATTCCCCATATCTTTAAGCTTCAAAGTAACACGTCCCAGCCTGTGGCACGCGTTCGCTACGCAGGGCCGAGTCCAAAGCACCCATCACCTTTCGAGTGTTGTCGGCCAGCGTAGCGAAAGGTTTAGCTTGTTGAATGATGTCAATTCCCAGGGTGAGCCAAGGTAAACCAAGTAATGGTAAATTTTGATGTCAATTGATGGATAATTTTTGATGTCATTTGGGAATTACCTTGGTAAACCAATGGGAAATGATGTCAAATTGATGGATACAATCTTAATTAATGTTACATCAATTCCCAGTAAGCCAAGATATAGAAAACCAAGGTAACGCCAGTAAGATTACATCAATTCCCAGTAAAGCCAGTAATTCTCAGTTGGTGAGCTATGTCCTTTGCCATACAATGACATAAATGGGAAAGGCGGGTCATCTTTAGCAGCAATTTGGGGGTCCAATCATTGTTGAAGCCACATGAGATTTAAAGCTGTCACTAAGAAAGTCTGGATTTTTTCCAAATCTGAAGACTTGAAAGAATATGAAGAAATGGGCTCTCAAATGCTTGAAGCATGAACCTATGAAGAATATATATATATAGTGATAGCCAATGAACATTTATGGTTTATGATACTGCTGTAGAAAAACTTCTGACGGACCCAGACCGCTCATTGGCACCCTCCATGGAGAATCCGGTAATGAATTTGGATGATATATCAAGATACGGGTGTGTCCAAAAAATGGTGACAGCCGAAACAATGCCATATCATGTGATTTCAATGTGGGACACATTCTGGTCAACAGATAGGTATTTTGGGGTACCCTTATTAGCAGACAAAGCCTAATATGCCCCTAAAAAAATAGCTTTGACTGCCTCACTTGTTGACTTGGGAAATGCCCAGCTCTTTCTGCAGCAGTCAGTGAACACTCAAAGGTATCACAGGGGAAGGGAAAGCTCTGAACGCATTTCAACGGGGCCCAAGAAGCTGCTGTCAGCATCAAAAACATTGATGAATTTTACATGAAACATACTAAAGCAACTCCAAATAAATAGTTTTTTTTTGTATATCATAATTAATCACAATTACCCTCTGGTGAACTAACATAGCAATGGAAAATCACCATTTTCAATGGGAAAATCCACTATTGCTATGGCCATTTTCAATAGCAAACTGTTAGTTCACCAGAGGGTATATCCCATTGCTCTTGCATCATTCCGCCACCTTGTTTCGCAACTGAGCCACTGAGGCCTTAGTTGTCCAAGCTTCACCGGGGTTTCCAGGGCTCCCATTCGAAGAAAATAACACGGACGGTCTTTCAATAGGCTACACAAAAAAACTGATGTTTCATCATAATCATCATCATCATCATCATAATCATCATCATCATCATCATAATCATCATCATCATCATCACCATCATCATCATCATAATCATCATCATCATCATAATCATAATCATCATCATCACCATCATCATCATAATCATCATCATCATCATCATCATAATCATCATCATCACCATCATCATCATCATCATCATCATCATAATCATCATCACCATCATCATCATCATAATCATAATCATCATCATCATCATCATCATCATCATCATCATAATCATCATCATCATCATCAGATTGGTGGTTCAACCCCTCTGAAACATATAAGTCAGTTGGGATGATTATTCCCAATATATGGGAAAATAAAAAATGATCCAAACCACCAACCAGATAATCATCATAATCTTCTAGCATTGGGTAACATGGACAATCCGAAGATACCCAGCAGTTTTCGAACAGCCGGCTGTTAAGATTACCCATTGTTTTGCAAAAGATCAAAGTACCAAACTGCCCATCATTGCCCAGGGCCCAGTAAATATCCCGCTCATATCCAATATCCATAGCTGAAAAACATGCTGAAATCCCATGAAATGTTGCCTCATGGCGCGGTATATAAATCTCCACCATAAAATGATGCTTTTCAATATGTGGTAAACCCCAGGCCATAAACCATCCCCATACCATCGCCATGGGTGGTAAAAATGTTGGACCAAGATATCCTGTTGGACCCGGACCATGGACGGCGCCAAGGGCTCAAGGATTCTGGGCCTGGGGGCGGGATGATCAGTGCCTGGCCCCCACATTAGCAGTGAAGTGTGAGGCCTCTCGGCCTTAGACAAAAATATGATCCCTGCGATTTCTGTAGGTGCACTTCAAAGCCAGCCCTAGCGATCCACTTCAAATGTGCGATCCATCCATTTCTGGAG
>Ga0126342_10002124_pt1 | contig 30118 bp, 36 predicted proteins | sample Cyp1metagenome_FD_92528 | JGI IMG/M metagenome (GOLD analysis project Ga0126342, IMG submission 92528) | Coral microbial communities from Lord Howe Island, Old Settlement Bay, Australia - Cyphastrea 1 metagenome | ecosystem: Host-associated > Invertebrates > Cnidaria > Coral ...
TCACTTTTCGCTTGCCGATTTTGGACGGGCGCGTTCACGAACAGGTGTCTTCCGTACTGTTTTTTACAGTGTTTTTTGAAGGCGAGCGTCACGACCTATCAAAAACAGGAGGTTTTGGACGAATAATGGGCCCCCCCCCCCCAGGTAAACCTGTAACCTTTTTACGAGTGCCATCCGGAAGATCACGCCCCAGCACCTTCGGTGCGGGCGGATTTCAGAAGCATAGCTCCGGAAGGTGAACAAAACACACATATGCACAGAATGAAATATCCGAAAGAGGCTCTGAAACAATGCAGCTATGCAATGGAATTCAGCCACACAGCTGTAGGGCGCGAGAAGCGGATGTAACCATCGACACAGTAACTTAGATCAACTTCAGCTCGGTGCACCTTTGGATGATTTGGCGGTGATTTTGCATTTCTACGTGGTTGATTTCTTGGATGATCGAGCGCTTGGAATCAATGCCAGTGCAGACCTATATAACTTGAGGTGGCAAAAGCCATCACAGTGGAGTATGTCGGGGGCAACTTTGGCACAGGACGTGACTTGGCACAGTTTCTGAAAATCCAAGCATTCCAAGCTTCATGTTTCCTTACCTCCTGGCTGTCATGTTGTCATCAAGGCCACGATGGTTCCATCTACATTGATGACGATGGTCTCACGATCAAAGATTCCAGAAATCCGGGCATGTCGATGGTTTGGCAGGGCGACTTGCCCGAGGTGGGAGTCATAGCCAAAATAGCCATACCATGGCCATACCAATGCCATGGCTTGGTGTTGAGTTGCTAGGACCCCGAGCAGCTGGGGAAGTGCTTAACAAGCAGAAACTGGAATGAGACATGGGAGGACTGCCTTGGGCTTGAGCTTGTTGAGCTTGTGCTTTTGCCCTTCGCACAGCTTCCTGGCTTTGGAGATTCATAGCTTGTTTCAGCTGGGCATTTGGGCATGTGCAAGCTACACAATTCTGCACAGGAGGATGACTACTGATTTGAAACAGGCAGACCAAGTGAAGCAATGTAGGAACAGCCATTGCGCAGCTAGTTCTGCAGATTTGGCATTTGATCAAAAGGGTATGTCGGGTTATCCATGTTTATCCCAGGTCCCAGGACGTGTCTTTTGGATTTGGTTGTCGGTACAAACCAAGTGAATGAACACCAAGACTAGGGTGCATCCTTGCAACTGCGCGTTGCAAGAAAGTAGTCAGGCGTTGCCACGCAATGGCCTTTTTATTGTAACGTTTTTGTGTGGGTAGTGCCAGTGGAATCGACGGGCAATGATCCCCAGTCGAAATTGTTTGGCTCGCCACTTCGCAGCGCGCAGTGTGGCACCGTGTGGCACCGTTTGGTGTTCCCAGAAGTTGGAGCACCTCAGCTTGCCAACTAGCTGACATGGCATGACATGGCTATACATACAAGTCTCGCAAATGACGCAAAACACGTGCTGTCCAAGCACCCTTGAAGTGCAGCCTCTTACAGAAACTTCATTCTGAAAGATACTGCTGATTTCAAGAATTGCAAAGCTGATGTGGAGCTTGGCTCTGACCTCCCCTACCATCTCTTCCAGCTGACGCTCTTCTCAGCCAACAGTTTCACTGCAAGATGCTGAGACTGTGCCAGCCCACGGCGATGGAGGTAGAGCCGAGCGTCGACCGATCGAGCCCAACGAAGCTCAGGCGTTCTTTCGTGCGAGGGTGCCCAGTGCTGGGTCTGGGTAGAGAACCTTGATCGGCGACCAAGGATGAACCTTGATCATTTGGGACAGTAAAATAACCCGGCAGGCGTACTTTAGCAGGAGCCGGTCTCGTCTCTTTGCGATGTTGCTACGGCCCAAGGACACGATAAAAGAAAGATATGAATTGCAAAAGTGATCCAATAGTATCCCAAAGCGGGTAAGATGTAGACGTGGTGGAGTGATAATAAGGCCATGTCAGAACAAAAACCGATAATGAATTGTGCGAAGTATGGCACAGGTGATCCGCTGCCCAGTTTACATGTCCACCAGTGTACTCTCTTGGGCAAAGACAAGGCAGTTTACCCCACTGCATATGCATACATATAAATACAGAATGAATATAGTGAATACATTGCTCATGATTTGAAAAAAACAATAAAAGGCAAAGCAGCGATAATGTAATTTGGGCATGTTTGAAATAGCATGCAGCAATGCCAAATGGTTTGAACATGTTTGAACCTTATCCACCGAAGTGCTTCCCCGGCTGCACTTTTGTTGGGCGCTCGACTGGGGTGTTTTTAGGTGTTCTCGCTGCACTTTTAACATCCCAGGCCATCGACGCACGGGACGCTGCTGGTTTCGGGATCCGCAAGCTGTCCGTTTTGGATGTTGATGGTCTTCATGAGGCCCCCAAGGGCCCAATGCTCAGATGGTCTCCCGTGTCTGGGATGCTTTGAAACAACGGCTAGGCCCCGGAATGCATCGCCTGGGAAGATCGTATGGAACTTATCGCTTGAGTTGCTTGTTGTCCTATGGTCCTATCTTGTTCAAATGGGGGTTGTGAAGGCATCACGCTCCTCTACTACGCTGCGTGGCGAAAACGTGATCATTTTGTCAATGTTTCCCAGCTGCAGATAATGCGGGTGCACTTACAAACGACGAATGTCGGAGATTGTTGCGGAGACTAAGTCGATGCCCAAACCGATAGGCAGCTGTGGTGGTCAACTGGATGTATCAGGCATTTACATGCATTTACGGTACAAAGTAATACATGTGCATTCTTTCTTGAAGGCTTGCATGATCTTCCTTTCAGAAAAAATATGCAAACATATGATTGGCAGGTGCTCGGATTAGAATAAAATGAATAAAATGAAGAAACACAAGACCAGGTCGCAGACCTACAAACCTTCATTGGTGACAGTACAGCAGCCGTACAGCACTGGTGGATTGCGACGGCTCCAGGCTTTGCTCAAAGCCAGAGCAAACCCATCAGTGAGAGACGACGGTGAGCTCCTAAGGTAGCCATGGCGGATCCAGCTTTCTGCCAGAGTTAGCCGGGTCATGTTTCCGTGCGAAGTGACAACAGACAAATTTTAGGCATTTTTATGCAGGATACGTGGTAAGTTTACTTGACATCTATCAGAATCTATCAACATCTATTCAAGCGTTTGGACCGCAGTTCTGTGACTCTTTGCCTTCTCCAGATTGTACTTCAGCCACAGACGCGACTCCGTGAGGTCTCGGGCAATCTCCGGCCCAAAGCGAGACAGCTATGAACATTGTAGACGGTCTCCGCCGCTTGGCACCCGCGTTGAGTCCACACCTTTAGACTACTTGGTAACTACTATAACTATATCATACTATATCATACTATATCTAGAACTACTTTTACACTCTGATTGAGCAATGTGGTGTCAGTTGTGTGATACGACCAAACTGAGGAATGGAATCTGCTGCAAAAACCTCAAGAAGAATGGAATCGGAATGGAATCTGTTTGTAAAAGCTCTTCTGCTTCTTTCGGAACAGACCGTGCGGATGTCTGGAGCTTGCGTTGATGGCCTTTTAGCAGCTGTTGAGTGTGGCCAGTTTGGTGTTGAGGTCTGGTTCTGCCACGCACTAGTGCAGTTGCGCTTCAGGGGAAAGCGCTTGAGGGAAACAGATGCCCAGTGCGAGGCGGGGAAGGGCCGGTTGGCGTGGGATCTTGCCCCAATGAACAACCACCATATTATCCACATGGTTGCAGTGCAGAAAGTGAATGCCACAGGACCTTTGCCATGCAAATTATGAACAGAATCGAAGAGAGATGCCATGCTGTGCAAAAGTGTCACAGTGTCCATCTCTGAGAGGAAAAATGCCACAACTTGTGCCAGGACTGTGCGATGCTTCAGAGTGAGCGAAGTTCCAAGGGTCTGGTGCCTTCACTGGCCGCGAGCCTGAGATGGTCACCATAAGATTTGGTTCAGGAGAGGAGATCAGCTAGATGGCCAACATTTGTCCTGAGACAAAGGCTTGGCCTTGCGGCCATCGCTGTACAGACCTCAGTTGAACACCAGTTGAACAACAATTGAACACCAGTTGAACCAAAGTGACGTCCATAGCCCATAGATGTCCATAGTGACATCCATATGGCATATGGTGAGGTTGCGAGGCTTGCCTCTGGGAACGAATTGCCGACCTTGCCAGCTCCAAGGGTGTCTCCACCGTTGCTTGGATCGACAGAATCCGAGTGATGCTGAAAGAAACCCTGGTCAATGACCTTGATATTGAGCAACAGAATCCTGAAAAGGAATCCGTGTCTTGATGCCCAAAAGACATGAAGTCAATTGTCATATCCGACATATCCGTTTGTAAATCACGACGAAAGAGACCAATCCGGCGTCAAGGCTGCAGAACTTCTGTGTCCCAAGTGCCAAGCCAGAAGCTGAGGGCAGCATGGACTTAATGAAGGGGGGCTCAAATGTATTGATCTCCACGAAGTCAAGTGGCAGGTGTCACCTTGTCAAGAAGCAGAAGGTGGATTGTGCATTCTTCTACCTACAAACATATCACATACAAGCGGTTTATACAAATTGTATGTGATAATTATGTGATATAGGGAACATTGGGACACTATTCCTTCAATGGCTTATTGAATCGGATCTACGCAGGTGTCCAGCCCCCTCCTGAGCAGACCAAGAAGCAGGCACGGATCGCTCCAAGATCCCGCTGTGCACGGCAAAAGGTTGGAAAAACGTCGAATTTTCTCAAATTTCGTGATTCTAAAGAGTCAGATTCTGACTTGGTACACTTCAATCATGTCTTGGACAGCACCAATTTGTATCTTCACCATTTTTAGCAAGCTATGAAGCTATGAAGCAGTCTCAGGATTGGCAATGTGGCAGCTGTGGCAGCTTGGCTGACCTGTAAGCAACTCTTGGATCGTTTGGATTTGGCAGAGGGGGAAACCGCAGCTGCCCCAGCTTTGAAGGGACTGGCGAGTTAACTTGCGTCACCACGTCTGAGGGTACTCCAACTTTGCTCGGCGCGATACGTGCCGGAATTGCCAAGTGCCACAGCAGCTCATTTGCATCTGGAGATTTTCCTATTGATGGCACGGATTACCCTGAAGTGGTTTTCGGAATTGCCGAGTGATACAACCATCGCCGGCTCCCACATCGAAGACGTAACTTTGGAAGCAGGTCCAGTTCTGGCTAGCAGTTTCTGCAACTGCTCAAACCTGAAAGCCATTTCTTGTCCACTATTTTCAGGCAGGCTGCACTATCGGTCTTGTGATACAAAAGTGCTTCGGAACCTAGGCATACATCCCCACAAATAGATGATGCCTTGACCTCGAGATGCAGCTTTTGGAGCCACATTCAATCAAAATTCAATTCTTTAAGAGGTGTCCAATTTGAAGCCGAAAGAGGAGGTGTGGTCGCTTTTCAGTCGTTCTTTCATAGGCTTGGAGGTTTCTATGTCATGCTTTCAGCTTCATTGTCTCCAATATAATTCTCATCATCCTGCTGCACTACAGTTCAGAGAAGACATGATTTGCAGGAAGGCTCTCTTCTGCGGCAATGGCAAGTGCTTAGTGCTGAAGAGAGGAGGAAGGCCGCTACCCAAAAACCCACAGAGAATGCTGCGTGCACATGGATCTTATTTCCAAATTCGAACAGTGACGATGAAATACAAGATATACTAGATATACCAGCATGTTTTTCAACATGAACGTTGCCACCTGGCCTGTTCTTTTGAATCAATCCGTCTACGTGCCTATGAGGTGTCAATGGAGCGGTTTTTAGACCTCCCTGAAAGCGATGCACCAGTCTGGTTCTGAGCGCAAAGTTTACAATTTTTGTCAAGCTGTTCTCTTCAGTGCTGCTTAGCCTGCTTAGCTGCTTCGGGTTCCCCTGAGCCCATCAGGTGGATGGTAGCGGTAGCGGTAGCAGCGGTAGCGGCAAAACTTCGAGGCAAAGACGGTGTCGCCAAATCAGCACGGTCCCGGGAAACTGTCGGTGTCGCCAGGTTCCGGGCACAAGATCCCCGAGCCGCAGCTTCTGTGAGATTGGGGGACACCCAGCAGGAGAAATCAAAGAAGCGAGGTTGGAGTCTTGTGATAATAAATACTAAAACTTCACTAAGATAGTTAAGGTACTAGTGTATACTGTAGATGTGTATAGTAGAGGATTGGAACGGCGGTATCAAGTGTATAGTAATGTATGATAATTTCACGTCAATTTCGAGTGACTCTGATTGCTTCAATGTTTTCGTGGCACTTGTGACGCTAGCGTTGCCTTGTACCAGAGTGATGTGATTTGCGATATTCCAAAGCGAGGGCCCTTTGTTCATTTTGAAACGACTCCCACGCAGGACAGGACAGCAGAACTTCACAAGGCGTAGACACCGAGCAGCAGCAAAGTTTCGGAGTTCAAAAAACCTGTATCAAGTTCGCACTGTGCTTGAGGCAAGCTCCCGCTGCGATGTAATGCGCATAATGGCATTGCTGGAGGCACGGGCATTGTGCCAACTTGGATCCAGAATGTTCGATCTGAGATAAACAGAGTGAATCGATGCCGATTTGTATGAAATATATATGACGAAATACTCGATATATATATATATGTATGTTAATATATATTAATATATATTTAAGATAGATATGTATCATAATTAATAGCATAATATATATATATAGAGTACATATTTAGGTTGTTTTCCCTGCCGCAAGCTTCTTCACTGCGAGATCCAAAGACGCTGCTTTGAGGCAGGAGTGAACGTGGATGCTACCAACGAGCTTCAATCTCAGGTCAAGTTCGCATAAATTGCAAGTCGCAACGGGTGGTATGTTCACCATTGGCAAGAGACTTGCATCCCAGGTATGGCCAAACAGCTGTTTTCCTGGCTGCTTACCACAATGCTAGTGAGGCAGGCTGTGTCGCATTTCTATGTGTAGCAGTTCTCATCATGACGATGTCACCTCCAGGCCATCAAGCTGCTTGCCTGGGCTGGAGCAGATGTGGTTGGCAGCTGAGGACAGGGATGGCTGCCAGCTGTCACCATATTGCCATATTTTGGTGCTGAGGATCGCCGGGCCAATGGGGGAGCAAGCCCTTGGACGTGTGCTGCAAGTAATGACTGCAAAGGCGAATGGAGCCGAGTTGATGATGACCTTCCAGTCATAGGGTGAAGGTGGCACTTTGAATCCAAACTTATTCAAACTTCAGGTCGTCAGATTCCGTTGTGGCTGGGATTCTTGCTAGGTGCTGTGAAGGAGCTATCGGAGGTGCATTGGGATGTAGCGGTCAGCTTTGAGAGGAGTGGATTTGTCTCGAAAAAAGGACCATACTCTCTTGCATTTCATCAGCGCATCAGCACAGGAATTAGGCCGTTTTAGCTGACCGCTCCTCAAACAAATCGTAATTTGGTGGCACGTTCAACAAGGGGTGGTGGCAAGTCGTGCGAGGCGGGGGCTATGCCATCGACCACCATCTCTAAGCAGCTGGCGGCTCCGGCTTCCAAGAGCGCCCCAGAATTAACCTGGCTCATACCTGTGGACTCGGACCGGGTGGCCACTGAACTGCTTCACGATGCTTTACAGCTTGGATAGGTGAGGGTTTCATGTTGAACTGTCTCACAAATTGGAGGAAAGTCTTGGAGGGATGGCCATTTGATTGTGGAATTTATGAATAGCAATACTGTCGAGAATTATAGATATTATAGAGCAAGCGATTAGTTGTCGACATGTTGTCACTATTGTCATTGCAACTGCAAGCTTGGATTTCTCGGATGTTTGCAGGATCTTGCTGGGGCTGGCAGCTCTTTGTTGGATGGTGGCTTCGAGGAGCCTTTTCTCCACCAACTGGAGAACCTCTTCAAATCCTTGCCGGTGGCACCCAACACCAAATCCTGCTCATCAGATCGTAGCTACTACTGTGGCGCGCTTGAATGATGTTTGATATGGAATGGGAGGGCTGGAGATTGAAAACGAACAAACCTGTCGAGAGCGAATACCACCGGTGGTGTAAATCTCTTGACCTTTGTTTGCATCTCAGGTGATTCTGAAGGTTGGGTGCGACAGGCATTTGAAGCAGCTCTTGAAGGAATCCAGGAATTGGGAGTGGGACATGTGACCATGCCACACATGCGCTTTCTACACTACTCGCAAATCGGTGGAGGCCTTCCAGCACATGTCGATTTGGCTCGGACTGATGAGTTGGGGAGACGATCAACACACACCTTCATCCTCTACTTGTGGAACGCATCTCCCGAAGCTGAGACATCTGAAGCTCGAAATGCTGGTGGTGAGACTGTTCTTCTGAATCGCATGGAAGATAGTGCTGCCGCCACAGTGGTGGCAGTGGAGCCATGCAGGGGGAGGCTGCTTCTTTTTCCGCACATGTGTCCCCATTTGGCACGGCCCATTGCAAGTCCAAAGCTCCTGCTTCGTGCAGGCCTCAGTTTCATTGTCTGAAGAATGCCAACACTGGGCTTGAGAAAATTGAATTTGTTTTCTGACCTTGGGCAATTGTCATTTACAGCTAAGGTGGTGAAATGCGTCTGGAACTATCGACCTCGCAGCGCTGCGAGGGCTACCAACAGTTATGACAAAGCTTTGCAGCAATGTCAGTCTTTGGTCCCACATCTACCTCAACCTGCTGGAATCTGGCTGCAGTGGTCAGGGATTGCTGCACACTCCTGCTTGAGATGATATGGACAAGAAGGAATGCAACCAGGCTTTGCGCGGTCTGGTTCAGAAGCATCCCGTTGATTTTCCGAAGAGTGGACACGTAGCTCAACAGAACTTCCACCATGGGACAATATTCTTTGGACCGGGAGAGCGTTTTCTTCAACTACGGAGTTCATTGGGGTGATGTTCTTCCGGGCAGTGGGTGCGACTGTCAAGAAGGGAACGGAGCCATGGGTCAATGCAACGGCCTTGGCTGTCTGGATCTACACAGCTTCCTGCTGTTTCCAAAAAACAATGACTCCACACTCTGGGAGTTTGTGAGTGGCGATTACACCAGGAGATCTCACGAGATCTCTGCGCGACATCAAATTAAAGATGTAGTCCATGGAAACCAACAGGTTTGAAGGCAGGACAGAGGCCTGAAAAGAGGCCTATTTGTGGCTGGATTCAAAATTTCTGTTCCAGCTGTGAGAAAAGAATAAGAATTCGCTACTTGGAATAGAGCTAACTGTTACTGTATTGCTAGCTTGGGCCTGCCGGGGTAGTCCTATCCAGCACAAGCACAGTTTACGTGTCAACCCTGAAATGACAGTGGCGTGTTTTTGGCCAGATGCTGCACCAGCCTTTGTAATGAATAAGAATAACCAGTACAAACACCGTAACATGCGCAACCATTTTGGTACTATCATCCAATGCCCTTGTCTTTTTCCATCTTTTCCCCTAGACCATTACTGTATGGATTATTATAGATTCCAACTAATATTTATTGAAGTTCTTACCTCTGCATTCTGGCTCAAGCCTTCAGTGAAATGGATCGAATGGACCGAATGGACCGAATGGACCGAATGGACCGTGGAGACTCTGCAGATGAGTCGCATCGCCCGCATCAAAGCACTCAAAGCGCTGGGCGAGAAGCGCCAATGGCAGGCCGCCCTGAGGATCCTGGAGGCATCCAAATTCCCGAAGGTAGCAGAAATCTTAAGATCTTGGGACAGATCTTGTGACAGATCTGTTGTGACAGTTCTGTTGTGACAGTTGGGGGGCAAAATTTGGCAAAATGATGGGCAGATGGTAGCAGTTGCGAAGAACATATTTGCTGGGCTTCCTTTTGAGCAATGTTGATCAGCTGAATTCACGGATCGCAGGAGATGACAGAGAAGCAGGAGATGCCGAGCAAGCATCACTTCACAGCTGCCATCAATGCTTGTGCTCTAGCCTCAGTGTTGATCCGAAAAGCTTGAGAGGGCAGATGCTTTACGTGAAGGGAAAGCTTCGTCTCCTTCAACAGGTTGGCTTCACAACAACGTCATGCCGGGTTAGACACTCCAATGCTCAATGTCAAGAATACCAAGAGAGTCATCACTGACCTATCTTCATGCCATTTTCGTTCATGTTGATGTGCTACTGCTGAGGAGAGAGCAACTGCGTCTCCAGCTCAGTCAGTCTTCAACACTTTCCAAAAAAGACACCATCCTTTGATTTGTGGATACTGTTGATGAAATCAATGGTGCAATTCATGGTGCCCTGTTGATTCGGGATTCATGAAACCTTTCCATTCCCCAGGGTGCCATTCCCAGGGTGCCATGGGATATTATGGCCCAGCCCAGCATGGCCCGGCATGGCCCAGGTGGTCAGCTGCTTTGGACCTACTGCAGCACTTTGACCCCGATGCCATGGCCTTAGGTGCCGTCCTGGCCACGTGCGCCCGTGCGAAGCGCTGGCAGCACGCCTTAGAATTGCTGCTTGGCTGAACTTGGCTGAACTTCCGAACGTGTCGAAGCTCCCAACCTTGTCCTTCATCTGGTGATCAATGATGAACTATCCTTGTCCAGTTTTGTTTTGGTGTCAGGGGAAAAGGGTTGTTCATGGGAAAAACACACATACACAAACACAGAACTTTATCTTGAATCCATGGCCATCTTCTGGGTATTCATTGAGCCATTGAGTCGCCTGAGGCTTGGAAGCCACAGTGCCACTGTTGACTCCATGGGATGGGCGGCTGCCATTCGAGCTTGTGCCCATGCCAGTCGTTGGAGCAGAGCTTTGGTTGCTTGGCATGCCCGAAAAAGGCATCTTAAGGCCATTTTTTTGTTGCGATCCACCATGATCCACCGATCCAACACAGCAAATTACTGGTTGTTGTAGTTGGTAGGTTGTAGTTGGTAGCTGAGGAACTCTTGTCCCTGGCACGATTCTTGGCTGAGCTTTGGGCGTTCTGATGCACCGTGTATCGAAAACGCTCGAGCTTTCTCTACAATCCGAAACAGACGAATAGAGTTGAATAGAGGCTCCGGATGGCTCCGGCGTTCGTTTTAATTGACTTTGAAGTGTTATGATAAGTTATGCAAGCTGTGGCCATCTCAAGGTGGACTTCAGTTGCAGCATTCTACATTTTTTATCATTTTTTTAATCATTTTTAGAGCTATAACTGTTGGATACTGTTGGTCAAGGTCGTCCAAATGTCATGGCCTACACAGCTGCAGCAGTGGCCGCCGCGCACGCAGGGTCGTGGACTCTGGCGCTGCAGGCGAGGTTTGCATCCAGTGAATGTTACCCTCCCACCCAATCCCACCCACACACAGTGGGACACTTGGAAAAGCCAGGCTCAGGGGTGGATGCTACTTTGAAATACTTTGAAATACTTTGAATGGGATTTGCATGGTAAGGAAGTGTGAGTGAACGTTCACCCCACCACCCCATTGGATGGTATTTTGGATCGGGTTTGCATCAGAGTTGGGTGCGCAAATGAGTGACGTTGGGTGGTGGGGGTTCTAAGTGACGTTGCGGTTCCAAGTGACGTAAATCTGGGGGTTCCAAATGACGGCCTGACCTCCTTACGGGGATGTTTCTTTGATTGGTAGCTTACCGACTGCTGGTGGTTGGTGGTTTCTAATTTTTTTGCTTGTTCCCCCTGGTGCCCTTAGGAGGATGTTCCTCAATGACCACAATTTTTCGCGGGGGTTGAGACCACCAACCATGTTGAGACATAGGACTGGATCTGGGATGGAAGGATTCATCAAGATTGTTTCATTAAGATTGGCTGCTCCATCAAAGCACATCCCTCATTTCGGGACCGTACAAGCTTCAATGCACAAGCTTCAATGTACATACAATAGTGCCTGTTGTGATCACATTCGGAAACAAGGGTTTCTCTCCATGAACGTGTCGATTCCCTTTGAATCAACCGTTCCACTGCACTATATCATCTATATCATCAGCTGCAAGGTCCTTTCTCAAGCTCAGCTCGGCGCTGGAGATGCAGGTGCGGGGCGTCCAACATGACAAGGGGACCTGGGAGTCTGGGAACTGCCCGGCTTGGCTTCCAGGTGAAGGTCAAACCGATGTGGCCCTCTACAATGCGGTTCTGGGAGCTTGCGTGCAATCTCCGGGCCGAAGTCTGCAAGGCTTAGATTTGTGGCTCATGGGATTCATGTGGTTTGAGTTCATGCATGATTCTCGAAACGTGCCAGTTGGCAACAAAACGCAATTTTCTCACATCGCGCAACCAGTCAGGCTGGAAGGCCTGGGTTGCTGCCCTGGAAATACTTTCAACTATGGAAGCATCTGCAATTTCTGGAGACGAAGTGAGCCTCTTGGTTCAGCAAAACGGGGCCGAGGGTTTTGTGGAGCCAATCTTCCATGGGATCCAAAACCCATCAAGACCCCAAACCACTATATATAACCTGAACATTCACAAAATTACAATAAAGATTATAACAAACCAATGAACAAGACCCCAACACAACCTCGAAACATTACCCATCTTTGCAATCCACACACAAATTTCATTCAAAATACACCGTGAGAATAAGCCACAGCAACAATTAAACCCAACTACCAAACAAGAGTTGTCTTGTTCAAAAACAAACCAATACATAAGCCAATCCCCAAAACCATCACAGCTCACCACAAACGCCACCCGACCCCCCAATCTCTGCTTAAAATATATAAATGTTTAATAAATTTCAATAGTAAAGCTACTGAAATTATTGGTTACTCTTTATGAGAAGACTAGATGAATTAGATTTCAGTATCATAAGTCATAAGCTTTTCTTGGAAAAGTAATGTTTTGAGTGCCGCCTTTTCTATGATTGCATTCTTGTGAGAGTTGGGTGTGTGATGAGCTGTGATGGTTTTGGATATTGGCTTATGTATTGGTTATGTTTTGGAACAAGACAACTCTTGTTTGGTAGTTGGGTTTGGTTGTTGCTGTGGTTTATTCTTACGGTGTATTTTGAATGAAAATTGTGTGTGGATTGCAAAGATGGGTAATGTTTCGAGGTTGTGTTGGGGTCTTGTTGATTGGTTTGTTATAATCTTTATTGTAATTTTGTGAATGTTCAGGTTATAGTGGTTTGGGGTTTTGGGTTCAAGGTTGGGAAAATGGGCAAGGTCACATCCATATAACTATGAACAAATCCACGGGAGGTCATACACCCTGTTGTTGTTTTGTAGTGGTGGGATGCTTGCATCGGAGAGAACAGCGTAAGGTTATACGATGTGTGCGAGAGCATGCGAGCGAATGTCACTCTGGAAACAGACTCTGGCTGTGCTTCACTTTGTCCAAGACAAGATACTTGGCATGGAGAAAACATGTCGCAGGGTGTCGAATTCGAGTTTTTGCTTCGAGAGGATCTCTCAAGTTGAAGACTTGGAATGCCACTTTTCCAAGTTCCCACTGCAGTGGTCTTGGGGCAGCAAAATGCCGTCAAGCGAACTGCAGTCGCTGATGAGGTCAATCGTCACCACTGGCGCTGGCCTTCTCAGTTCTCTCATTGGTGCCCTTGGGCGTGTTGGTCGCTGGGAGGATGCTTTAGCTTGGTTTGAGGTGAGGGGACTTGGCGACAGACAGAAAAACCTGGGATGGGTTTGGATGCTGTGATCCAAATTGCTGCGGTAATTATTTTAGTGATGGCGATGACGACGACGACGATGATGATGATGATGATGACGACAATGACGATGACGATGACGAGGACGAGGACGACGATGATGATGATTGATTGATGGTGCCTGTCTTTCTACAACGAAGGACTTGACACTGGCCTTTCCCATACTGTTTCTTTCTGCAGGGATAGCATTTCATGGGCTCATGCTCATGGAGACGAGCTGTTTCAACGAAATTTCCAGTGTGAGTTGTTGAAAAGCGCTGAACACACCTGTATGGAGCTCTATTCATGAATCGAATGGTCCAAAGCTGTGGTCACGATAGTAGCACCAGGTCAGCGAATGTGTCAACATTGAAGCAATAAGCCAACAAACCATTGTTTCCTGTGAACCATATGAAACCTGGTTCCAACTGTGTCGAATCAGAAGATCTTTGCGCCTTGTGAGGCAGCTGTCAAGACCCCACAGGCGGACAAGTTCAATACGAGGTGCTTCAGCTTGATGGGATTGGCGCATCGATGGCAACAAACAGCACAATCTGGGTCTAAAAATTGGGTATACCATGGTATACCAAAATGTAAATTTAGAATTCGAGAAAATGCTGATCAACCATCAGATCTGAGCTCGCCCTGTTTTGAGACAACTCCATTTAGCTCATTTCTTTGCCTGCCATTGATCTTTGTTGCTCAGCGGGTCATTAGCGGAGCACCACGTTGTCTTCTATACAAAGGTAGCAAACCAGAAAATCCATCACGACAGACTCAGGATCCACAATGCCGTGGCCAACGCCTGCGTCAAAGCTGCGAAATGGGAGCATGCGTTGTCCATTTTTCAGCAGGCTCAAGATCCAAATGCTGTGCCCCAGATGGATTCAGCTGAATGGATCTGAACGGTGATTTCCTCTCAAGTCCGGGGCTGTGTCCTTTTGCCAAGGCCAGTTACACAATTGCCTTGCATGCCTCTGAGCATGGGAAGTTCTGGCACGGGGCGCTTCAACTTTTACAAGACATGAAGGCGCTTGCAAGCCAAAACCAACAGAACAATGCTGCAGGGTTGATGTTTAATATGGGTGAAACAGTTTGGCCCGCATCGATGAATTTCCACCTGGGAATTGCTTCCGAACTGCGTCCTAGAACACATCCAATGAGTTCCTCTACTCTCAGACAGGTGGCTGCTGTACAGCCTGAACTGGCAGATTTCCGAATGGTGGCCAGGCCGGGAATGTCCTCATGTGTTTTGAGTCATCTTGAGTCAGCTTTCCGATGAATCCAGATAGGCTCTGCTGCTTACATTGCATGAGACATTGCTCAGCTAATACAGGTCCTTGGGTTCTGGAGGGCAATGGCAGCTTGCTTTGCTGCTGCAAAGCCTCGCAAAAGGCGACGGGGCCTGTCCGGAGCTGGGCCTTTTTTCAGCTTGAAAGATGACTTGAAGACAGGTATGACTCGATACTGGGACCGCACACCATGATATCCAGGCCAAGAGTGATGCCTTCAAGAATTCTTTGCAGGAGAGGTTTCTGATCGAGGCGGATCGCTCTGGAGTGCAGTGGTTTGGGCTTGCCAGGCGCAGGGAAGCGCTGGATCATTCACGGCCCTGTTGGCCGTTGTGAAGCTAGGTCGACTACAGCGAGGGCTGCCATGATCCACCACATGATTTCGCCAGGTGTCTGGTATGCCCCGGCCCTTTCCACCGCCTTGGGTCTATTTGGGTTCATGGAAGGAATTTAAGGTCTTGATGCAGCTGGGTTGCAACATCGTGAATTTATACGGATTACGAGAAGCAGAACCTGCGTGAATCGCAAAGATCCATGGATGATGGGAACACCAATGATCTCCTGATGCTCCAGTCTGAGGTATGTGCAAGAACATGCTCCAAGAGGCGATTTAGATGCAACGCTTCAAGCAGTTGAAGACTTTGCCCAGGGGGTCCAGTGGTTAAAGGCAGGTTTGATGCAAGTGCTGTGTCAAAAAGCCAACGCATTACAAATGACCTGCAGACCAATGAGCCCTCGCAATGTTAATTTTTTCGTGCATGTCCAGTTTTGCAGATTCTTGGTGGGTCCAAAGCCCGCATTCTTCAGAGTTGCCTTCGTCCTGGAGATGCTGTGTTGGAGTCTCTTGACTGATCCTTGATCCTCGGGCACAAAGGAGTGAAGGTGGATCCACAACGAGGAAATCCAGCAGTTTAGATTCAGGGAAGCAGTGTGAAGCAATACTATTTGTCCAGTCTTGACAAGTTTGGGGCCGGCTGTGATTTTTTTCAGATCTAGCCTAGTGCAGACTCACAGGAGTGTTGTTTGAAGGAAGCCTGCCCAATGTCCCATAGACATGGATTGTATGGCTAGGTTGGGAAGCTACGTGGGCTACTCCTCACTTTTGCTGCTGCGGCAGTTGAGAAGACTTGGAGGTGGAGGATCTGTGTTCCTAAGCTTCAACCAGGGGCTCACAGCTGGTTCACAGCAGGGCATCGGAAAAATGTGTGGTTTGAAGTTTGAACCACGACAGTTAAACCGAGGACTGCATGCGATCAAGACGGCGCTGCAGTGCTAATCGCACAAAAGCTTCTGGAGTGGGCTGCGCCGAAGCAGTGCGAGGCCCGGGTTGGAAGCCGCCACAGTGAAGGAGTGTGGAACCAATCTAGAGATCCCAGATGCTTTGCAGACTTTGCAGACAGATTAATCCCTCAGGGATCCCAGACTGCCTTTCTTAGCTGCAAAAGATATTCCATTTCCATCCATTTCCTGTTTTAAGCAGTCTTGTTTTAGTGCCCGAATCCTTCGCAGTCCATGACACAGGTGACTCTACTGTCAGGGCGGGCCAAGGACTGGCGACTTGACTTCACAGCTGTCGTTTGCAGTGACAGTCACTGTGTATGTTTTGATTTTCCGATCGTCCTGGTCGTAACCCTTCGAATTTCGGCACTGAGGGCTGAATCGCAGCGCTTCAAACAAGCAGATCTGGTCGCCAGTGCCTTGGGATATCACACTTTGCTGACTTTGCTTAGATAATTGAGCCATTCGAGCCATTCGTCTTCTTTGGGTGCTCAGCTTGCCCTCAAGATTCGATTGCAATCTGTCCATAGGTCTTGGATCATCAATCTTCCAGCTACGCCCCCGACTTTGCCTTGATGGCGCTGCAACAGCGGCGAGCGCTGGTTCGCTTCTTTGCAGACAACGCCAGACGCTCAGAGGTGTAAAGGTGCAAAGGTGAACCCTAAGTCCCTAAGTCCCTAAGTCCCTAAGTCAAGTATTTGCAAAACTTCTGAAGTCAACGATGCGCAGCTTTTTATCATTTTTTAAATCAACTGTCCTGTAGTTAGTGTGCATAAAACTGTCCAGTTTTATCTGGATCCATTCACACAAGAGCAGCTTGCACTTGCAGAAGGTCTGTGTCCAGTCCTTCCTATGCCACGAATGGTGAAGGCCCCTTGTCAACCACATCGAAAGCAATCCCAGACTCAGGTTCTACACCCTGGGGCGCCACAGTTTGTTTACCTTCTACATCAAGCTGCTTCAACGGCAGCAATCCACGTTGCTTGCTTGCTTCAGTTCAAATTTTGAATCGGAGTTCATAAAGCCAAACGAAGGTTGTTAACAGTAGCAAGCCCCAAGACAACAAAGTCAAAACACAGCTGCTGTTTCCGCTTTTTATGCAGCACAAGGCTGTAATTCACGAGGTGTCCTAGCCTCAGACATAGCTTCCAAATTTGCTATGGCTGATGTCACTGAAGTCGATGATGTCCTTCTTTTGATCTTTCGAGCTTTGACCTCTCAAAATGCAATGATTTGGCACCAAGTCACACTGATTCGTCACTAGATGACTAGATGTCACTCTACAGGACTCTGTAAAGTCCTGTTCAAGCTTTGCACCCATGGGAAGAGGAGTCCACAATGAAGGTTGCATCATGTTGCATCCTTTGTGAGGTTCGAATTCTCCCACAAACCTGTCGTGGAAGACTGGGTTGCCGTGGGCGAACTGCATGTGCAGAGGCGGCCAAATGATGCCAAATGTAAATCATAGCGATCCATCACTTAATCTTCGCACCATAGTCTGCCTTTCTTCTTCTGTTGTTGTTGTTGTTGTTTAATGATGAACTGCCCAAATAATGTTCTGCTGGAATTACATTCTAATGCTTGCTTTGCATATCCATCAGCAACTGGCTGCCGTGCAGGTGGGATAGTGGCATCCTTCAGCAGTGGCTTGGCGGATGCTTTTGCCTGGCATATTTTGGTATTCTGGTCCATTCTAATTTAGTATATAGTACAATTGGTACCATCAAAAAGAAGGGCACTTTTAGTTTCATTTGCATTCAATTTCATTTGAGCAGAAGAGCCTTCTCAAAAGCGTTCAGAACATGACCGTCAGCTACCTTTCTCCTTTTGACCGAGTTTCTGATGTGAGAGCCAACTGGGATACCTGATGAGCGAGAAAATTCTTCCCAGTTCTCTGCGTATCTTGTGGGTCTATAGATACTAGAATGTGGAGAGTGGGTAGGTTAGGTTGGCACAGAGCTCATTAGGAAGCATGCCAGGTTTTCCGTGATGTCCTGGGTTGAGTGCTCTGTGAGGATTTTTTTTTGCCCTGAAGATTCAGGAGGGATTTTGCTAAGATACAAACTATACCTTTACACTCTGGGCCAGATTCCAAATGTGAAAAAACGATAAAAAAGGTCATCTTAGAGCCGCTGAGCTGCGCTGGGGCCCCTTCTGGTCTCTGGTCTCCAGGTGTGCGGAAATTCGTTGTTGGTCCGCAGAGGTGGAGCAGATCTGTCGCTACAGTCAGAGGTCCAAAGCAGCGCCGGACTGGACATCTTTTCAGGCGCTGTTGGGCTGTTGGGGATCCGGATGGAGATTTGGGAGAGGGCTGAAAGATTTGGAGCGAGGAAACACATTGTTTGATGTTGTTTGAGGTATTCACCAAACAGAAACGCCTTTTTATTCCGCAGTTTGTATCGGGCCTGCACTTTTCACAGATTTAGTGATTTAGTACACAGTTCTTTTGGCTTTCAGACTCTGCATTCAGGCAGAGCTCCGCAAGGTCTTGAAGCCTTGGGTCACTCGGCAGATTTGGCACTTGTATATTGCCGAACACAGCAATTGTCTTCCCAAAATGTCACAGTTTGAGTCAGTGTGACTGTTTTGCACTGAGGTTGAGAGTCTTCAAAGGCAGAGCAAACAGTGTGTGAAAGGCGCAAAAGGAGACTGGCTACGGATTGGCTTTTTCCAAACTCGTTTACGGAGTCCAAATTCTTATTTGACCTGTTGTATTGTTAATTGTTAAAAATTCTTAACTTTGTTTCTGAGACCATTTGGAATTTGGTGAACATTTTAAGACATTTTTTCCCTGTTGCTGTTGTGGTTCAGCATTCGGAGCCACGGGGCTCCACTCCATCCATGCGGCCACAAGTTGCAGACGCCTCCTGAGCACTTGATCTACTGAGTCTACTGGTAATCTGTCGATTTTTCCGGTGACACGGTGACACCGTGCACTTGTGCTTGTTGAGGTCACAGTACAGTGTGTCCCAGCCGGGGCCTTGGATCTGTCGACTGAGCCACTGAGCCATGCAGCCCCCTTTGGATGTAACGCAACGGCAGGTGAAGCCGCTGCAGCACAAGGATGGGGACGTAACGCGCGTGTAGCGCGCGATACTGATGCACCTGCGTATTGATCCGACAGATGGAAATTTCTTTTGCTGGAGGGAGTCATCCACAAGAGTCCAGAATCCGCAGAATCATCCATAATTATCGACCGTTTGATGGTCTAGTGTGGGGTTGGGGAAGCCTATTTTGTTGGGATATTCTTCCTCCAAGACACGCAGCAATTGAAACCAATCAGAAAGTTATTAAAAGTAAGGGTTGATTAGGTTGATATTTGAGACATCATATTCTTTAAAAAACATGATGATCTCCAGTGTATGGCAGATATGTTGATATGTTCCCAAGTGACTCCCAGCCGCGCAACGCCAGGAGGTTGTGCCTCGGCGACTCCCTGGATGTCCAGATCGCGGCGGCGGTAGAACAACCCCCAGCCCTACGCGCCAGAGGAACGTCAGCGCAGACAAAGTGCTGCTGGCGATCTTCCCAGCGGATGATTTGTTCAGGGAAGACATATAAGACATAAGACATATGGTTAATATACAGTTATATTTTATGTTATGTTATTACTAGTTATTACTATAATGTACCCAATATTTATGATTATTTATTGAGAGTCATCAAAATCCATGAGCCGGAATTTCTTGTTTATCTTGTTTGCAATGGACATTTGATGCACCTTGATGGAAGGGCTGGTGGGGTAACAATGATTTTTATGAAATATTGCGAACCCTCAGAGGCGGATCCAACAAAATCAACCATCGCAACCCCCCGGACACAACTCCTTGGCGATTACATTGCCATGTTCACATGCGTAACGGCGCGTAACGGATGTCATAGGCTGTTCAGTGCTTTTTCATGACCGTTTCAGATATTCCAGCCATGACAAGGTCCCACCTAAACTCTGCCGTCATGGCCAGGTTGCAACAAATAGCCCTGTTCGCTCACGCAGTTTGCCTGATGAATCTGATGAGGCTCGCTAACAGAGACAAACCTACTAAATGCATCAAAATGTGCCGTTCAAGAATCAGATTGCAGACATGTTTCAGCAAAGTGACCTCTCTGAGGCCCTAATTTGTGAGCCTGTCACAAGGAGCAACTTGCCTGGCCTAATCATGAAAATGCCCCGATATGACGTCAGCTATCTTCGCCGATCAAATTCAGCCGTTTTTGGAAACTCTGAGGTTCCGTTGCGGAATGTGGAACTCATTCCGAACCGCTCTCTGGACAGTCTGGGGGATCTTCATGCTCATGGCATTTCATAGCAAAGTGTAAGCAGCTGTTTGAGTGCATTCAAGATTTAGCCACAGCCACAAGTGGACTATTCTTGACAAGTACAGGCCAACCACTTTGCATACTTTCGATCCAAGCTGATATGTTACTGACCCATCGACCCACCTGCAATCAGCCGCGCTACGAATGACAGCAGTGGAGGAATGCGAAGCAAATCTCCTTCGCCATCATCAGCAAAGTCAACAACCGCAGCTGAGCTCTTGCGAAGGAAGACATTGTTGAAGAAACAGGCCTGCAATTCATGCTGTCTTGTTACTGTATGTGTTGGCCCTTTTCACGCACCAAATTGGGGCGACTGCTGTGTGTTTAAAAATCAGGGAATTCCGTATACCGCTGCTCTGATGCATCAGGCTCAATCCTCACCCTTGCTGCTGCCACCAAGAATGGGCCAAGTGAACTCCAGGAGCAGCTCTGTTGCGGCCTTAGAAGGCCCCACGATCTGACTTGGAGCACTTGGAGATAGTGATTGGTCCGTGACACACAGCAAGATGCTGATGATCATGAATTCTCTGAAGTGGTGATGATTCTGAACCTTGATAATCTTGCGAATTTCGTCTCATGTGTGTTCGATCCAAGGTAGAGACAGCCAACTCCGCTGAAAGTAGGGCGAAAACGACCCCGCGATCACCGGCATGTGGGCATCTCAGCATGACGCTGCCTCGCTTGCCTCGCTTGATACAGATTTGCTGTTATCCCCTGCAGATATCCATGCAACATCAAGTATCAACTCTAAGAAACATCGCAATTTTCGTGACATTTTGTGCCAAGTAGCGTGATCATTCCTTCCGAACTTCCAAATTCAAGCAACCACCCTGCAGGTGCAGTGACATCTCCCAGCGGTTACTTGGATCATAGTCGCTGGATGCTGCAAGGAGGTGGAAGCATTTGATTGGTGAATCCTTTCAATTCAAACTGGAATGTTTGAACACCATGACAGCTAAAGCCAAAAACAATCGAATGAAAGTCAATACAAGGGACACGAATGGAAGATGCTTTGGATCTTTAAACTTTAAACGATGGGTTTTTCGGCAGCTGTGCACCAGTCCACGTGTTTTTCTAGGCACTGACGATGAGCATTGCCCAAGCATGGCTGGCAGCAATGGCAGCCTGGAGACTTCACGTGCTCGTCGGCGCCTGGAGCTGAGTGCCACACCAGATGTGGCTCATCAATGGCTCTGGATGGCTCCGGCCTCCGTTCTCCAAATGGCTCAATTATTCCCAAGTGATCCAAGTGAAGTTTTTAGGGCCCAACACTACCACTCAGTACCACCATTGGCCAACAGCAACAAGATTCTAACAAGTTCATACAAGTTCCACAATTCTGAGTGCCAGTGCCAGTTCTGTTGCATTTTTACTTGTGGGAAACAGCCATGCCTTGGTGGCGGTGAGGTTCCAGTGGCGACATATCGGAGGTCAATGAAGACATTCCGAGGGCTTGGGGCACAGTGGAAAGAACTTTCAAGGCCTTCTGTGGAATCAAACCAGGCGGAGCTGGGAGCTGTGTCCATTCTTTTCAGCATCGAAGGTTTCCAGTGGAGGTCTTCCAATTGAAGGTATAGAAGAGCACTGCCACCCTTTATCCACATCACTGACCTCTTCAAGAATCTCTCTTTCGTGGCGATGTCTTTTATTGACCAAGATTTTTTGGGTGCCCTCTTCAGACATTCTTCCCCTTGATCGAACGTGGCCCCAGTGATGTGGCAGAATCACTAGCTGCAGGAATGGATGGCAAAACCTTCGCAAAGCTTTGCAAGGACGTTTAACTCACAAGTGGTGGAATGGATTTGGAGGGGCCAAGCGGCCAACCATCACCTTTTGCTGCAGAACATGTTACGAACTGCATGCAAGTAGAAATTGGAGCATCAAAGTAACCTGTGTCCTCACAAAGATGTGGTTGATTCAAGTTGATTCTCAAGACTTTGTGCCAGTCAATGTGTTATTCTCAAGAGATTTTGACCCATAGGCTCCCTGGCAAGGATGCAAACATGGTAGACAAGTCCTTGACCAAGACAGACGTGGACCTCATTTTCGCCAAAGTGGTTCAGATCCTTGCCCGCTTCGGCCGCCTCGTGCTATCTCGGATTTCAAGTAGATACTCAAGGGATGTTTATTTTCCCGACAAAGTGAAGATAGCAGTCCCACATCCAGTAGAGAGTAGAGGGGAGTTTCAACTGTCAAACCTAAGCGTTGGTTCAACCAAATACTTTGTAGTCACACTGTGATCATACTCAAATACTCAAGCTTCTAGACTCCCTAGACATCAGCTATATAAAACAACCTGTCGCAAGTGGGTCCAGATCCAGGTGTTTCATGTTGACCATGGACATTTACTGAACATCAGAGCTGGACGCCCCGAGGAAAGGCGGCCGGCGAATTGGCTTGGAACACTTTGATGCAGCGTTGGAACTGATCGCAGAGAAGAAGGGAATGCGACTAGAAGATGTTTGGTCTCACGTCAGGCCGGAGGGAACGTGGAATGTGGAATAATGTGGATGCTTCGTGGATCACCTGCTCATCTGCCTTGTCAATTGTGTTCATTAAATTTCATTAATACATTCCTTTTGGGATGCCACGTGAGTTTGCATTGTAGTATTGGTCAATAGGTTTCACACACATCGGAGGTGTTGCGGTGGCCCAGTGCTCACCAGCACCAAAGCGGAGACCGTGCGGTTTTATGATGACAAGAGCACCTACACAGGGACGCATGCTCAAGGAGGGCCTGACCCTGGCCGGAAAGGAAGGGGTACTGGATTGTACGGCTCTCAGTTTCTTTCAGATTGTCACTAGACAGGTTTGGTCATTCTCAGAGAGATTTCCACACCCCAACGGGTAGCGGATGGCCGGTGGCTGAGGACATGGTCCGCGACTACACCATCCAGCGCAGGTTTCCCGAATTCCCCAAGGGACTTCGAGACGATCATGAGCCTTCCGGGCCTTCCGTCAGCGCTGACCTCTGTAGGTTCGATCGACGACGGGAGACGTGCAACTGGTCGAGTGGGAAGCCTCAGCGAGAAGAAGATTGCGCAGCAGTTGAGGGGAAAGGATGGAACCGTAGAGGACAGCCATCATCGCACCACTCAAAGGAAGCTTCCCAGTAATGTTGGCTTATTTCCTAGTCACAGGAGTCCCAGGGCAAAATGAAATAGACAAGAACATCAAGAACTTGTCAAAGGAATTTGCACCAAACCCATGTGCTACATATTGGTCCATGTGTATACTCCAGCTGCTTCTGTCCATCTTTGTCATTTTATTTGAATGTTCAGGACACTTTTAGAGCTTACTGCGCGAACAAGCCTGACTTAGATGGGAAGAGCTTCGTGAAGTTGTGCAAAGATTGCGAGATTGTGGATGATGTCTTCACGCAGATCGATGCAGATCTGATCTTCGCCAAGGTTGTTTCCAGAGGTCATCGTCGGATCACCTTGCATCAATTCGAACTCGCACTCAGAATGATGGCGCAGAAGAAAGGTGTTGAAGAGGATGAGATTTTCCGGCGGGTTGCAGAATCAGAAGGTGTCTTGCATGCGGGGACACAAGCCGACTATGTGCGATTCTTTGATGATAAAAGCACTTATACCGGCACCCACCTTTATGGAGGCCAGCCTGGGAAACTTGGGGAACCTGTTTTGAAGTTGCTTTTGTGGAAAAGAGTTGTGAGGACATTCATATACATTCACACATGTCAGAACTTGTTAGGGTACTTCTATGGGTGGTTGCAGCATGTTGCAGTCATTGGCAAATCCGTCAAATCCTCCAGAAACATTGCAAACAGCCCAGCCGACAGGTCCTGATAATACCCAGAGAAGCAGCTTCGATCAACTATGGAGCTCCGACTTACGACCAGATAATGCAACTGACGATCGCCTACCAGAAGCTTGGCATAGAATTCCAGAGTCTTTTTCTTGCCAGAGACTAGATTGACTAGATGAGTTGCCCAGATACAGTAACTTTTCAGTACCAACGAGAAAGAATGCACTGCAGGACATGGTGGTGACGAAGATTGCAGAGATCAGCCCCACAGCAGGACGTCCCAATCGTGCTCCCTGAAGTCTAGCTGGGACCACCCAGAAATTGCTCTATCCTGGTTGCTGTATACTGGTTTCCCAACCCAAGCTGTTGAAAACAAAGAGCTGGCATGCTTTTGCCCAAAGAAACGGATAGAAAAGGATAGAAAAGGATAGAAAAGGATAGAAAAGGAAGATAGAAAAACGAAGGTGATGGACCATTTTTACACCTTTTCCACTGCTCATCTGGAGCAAAGTTTCTGGTCCCACAGTGCCAGGAGGTGGTGGAAGAGCTGAGCGGCCAGCAGCTCCTAAGGCAGGTCAAATCCAACACGTTTTTGCTTGAGAAGTCCAGCAGCAGGATACCGATACTCCGATTCTCACGGTGTACTTCTGAAAGTTTCAGAAGAACAAGGCATCGGTTTGTCGACAGGCGCAGCCAAGAGCGCGATTGGCTATCACCGCAAAGAGCAAACCTCCCCAAGGGAAGAGCGACGACTTCACTATGGTTTTCACAGATGTGCAAGGCAAAGAGACGGACATATATAGGTTCCATTGCATGTTCCAGGGATTCCTGTGAGTCAAATCATTGAAATGTATTCAGCAACTTGAGAGATTTTCAATGATTTTCATGTTTTCTAATAATCAACCCAGTTCCCGCATGGATCTCGAGCGATTCTGCGCGAGGCTCTACGTCGCTGTGGGAGGCAAATCCTCGGGCCATGGAAATGGCGTTGAGACTTCACGACGCGACGATCCGCCAAGTCTTAGCCAAACACAGTGGTTACGAGGCATGGACGAGATTCATGCAGCCGGTCCGTTTGAAGGATTAGAACCAGTACATATTGAAATTACCATTCCCATTAGAAATGGTTTCAATATGCTTCAATCATCAAACCCATGCAGGTGACAACCGAAGGAGATGCGTTTCAAATCGCTTTCCACGACACCTGCGACGCTGTGGCTTTTTGCCTGGACACACAGGCAAGAGCCAGCTTCATATTCCCAGCACCATGGGTGTGACCCCAAATCCAAATTCTTATCATCATGCATTCCCCAGAATTCAATGGAACCTTTTTGGGGTATGTAGTTTATGTATGTTCATGTATTTGTTATATTTTGTTATACCATTATACACCATTCACCGTTGTAGCTGCAGTGGATGCTGGACCCACTGAAACCGCTGACATTTCGAGAGTCCACTGACAAAATAGGCAGAGCTGCTGCGATGCGAGTGGCCAGCTGCCACGTTGCAACATCCTGATGCTGCCGCACAGGGCCTAGATCGACCACTGCAGAAAGACATCTTTTGATCATTGCCAGGCTTTACAGGGGGAAAACACTTTGAAGCTGAAAAAAGATATGACTATGATATGACTATGACTATGACTAATCTCTGTGATCATTTACAGGAATGAATAAGAAAGCCAATTGCAAAGGCCACAATTAGCCACAATGCCTCAGAGTGAGTTGCAGTGATGAGTCGTCAACGAGGCCAGCAGTGATGGTGCGTGGAGAGGCCTTCGCGTGCGCATGGGTCTGCATTCTGGTCGGCCAGCCTCTGTCACCAAGCACGAGGCAGGATGTAGCAAACAGCAACGAGCCCAAGCCGGTCCCAAATCCAGTGGGTTACTGGATCCGCAACAAATATCAACATTATCAACTGCTCAAAGAGCGTCTTACAGTGTCTGCCCTTGGGCGGAACGTGGCAGAACAGACTGAAACCGATCTCCTCGTAGGTGACTGGCCGCACACGATATGCAGGGCCGTCAGTGGCGATGGCCAAGGCGATAGAGGCGGGGAGCAGCCACCGGCTTTGGCTTTGAGCCGTGCATGCCGTGCCAATGTCTCATGTTGTCCCCGTCCCAGCCATTCCGTTGCGTTCGACTTGGTTCCGCTGCCAGGGCGTTTGCCATGGAGGTCAGATCATCATGTCAGCGAGCAGCTTCTACCTGATTGATGGACTGCTGACACTCCTTGGCACTCCGCAGGCCAGGACAGAATCAAGAAAGAGAGGCTTTTAAAAAGGAAGACATTTCCAATTTTCCAAGTCTCGCTTGGGCGCGACTTCCATAGTGTTTCAACGTTTTATGTTTCTCCTCAACATGGGATCAGGTGGTATAATGACGACACCTATTCCTTGAAAGATCCAGGGGTTTCAGTTTTTCACTCCCAATTCTGAGGACATTCTTTTGTTTTCTTTTGTTTGGAAAGGCGGACATTTTATCTCAAGGTTACGGAGTTGTCCTATTCTACTTCGGATCTGACCTAATGCACTTCAACGTACTGCAACAGGGCAACATCATCCTGTACTGTCTTTGCCCCTCGTGAAGCAGGTACAATAACTGGGAGTAGTACCTCCTCCCAAACCCTTGCTGACCGTGATAACATATGTAGGTTGATCACGGTTGATCAGGTGGGAACAGCCACACAAAATACACCTCCTTGGACCTGGCACCCTGTGAGGTTGTTGACCTGGGAGAACACATTTTGGAAGGGCATGGTTTGACGGAGGATGCATCCAGAACTGGATGCGCTGGCCGAGCCAAAGTGCAGCTTATTCAACTAGTGCCTGATGCCTTGGCTCATGCATACTCCTGCAACTTGACACGACTTGGCATGACTTGGGTTCATTTCGTGCTTGAGGTCACGACTGCAGAGCAAAGGAGTTCTGTTGTATTTTCACATATGAGCCACGATATAATTCAATGATATATATAACCCCCTTATGCATGTAAGTGCCGCGTACGCCTTGCGTAAGCCTTGCGTAAGCCTTGCGTAAGCCTTGCGTAAGCCTTGCGTAAGCCTGCGTAAGCCTTGCGCAAGCCTTAGGTACCCCGGGCCCCCCGTAAGGAAAATCCTCAGCGGCGTAAGCAATGCCTCAGCTGTGCGAAAGCACATCCTTACGACCTTTAAATCTATCGGGCGAGCACTTCGTAATCTATCAAGGCTTTCAGATCTTTTAGCATGGCTCATATGACAATGACATCACTTCCAAAACGAATCCAATTCAACAGAGGCGCCTCATAGCTTGGTGCTGGAAGCCCCTGTCACCGAGGTGAGGATCAAGAAGATCCATCATCTTTCACAGGTGGCCGTTTGTTTCCACCCATCGATAGCGAGCAGAGAGTCCTGCCTGGCTTTGTGGAATCACCTGCAGGGTCTATGCCTCAGCAAAGTTTCCCTAAAAGCCATAGGAAGCTCATCTCGCTATCTCAGGTGACACATCATTATTCACGGGATGGTGTTGCTGTGGATTCAGGAATTCTACAACTCACATTTTTAATGAATATAATATAATATAATCACGTATTAGATGTTTATGACTGTTTTTTTTGTTTTGTTGAATTTCTGGCTTTTGATGACTTCAGCAGTGTCTGAGGCCATCCATCACTCTCTGCTTCGTTTTCACCCAGGGTGCAAGGGAGTTGGTGGCCACCGATCCCATGCTCGCGAATCAATCCCTTGGGCTATTGTGGGAAGCTTAGGAAAGATATGGAACGATATGCAAAGATATGGAAAGATCATGCGAACATGTCATGCCTTTGCCCAACAATGGCGTGGATGTATATCCTGATTTTGGATGTTACACACACTTTCCCCTCCGAACAAAAAGGCATAAAAAGACAATATTGGTGGATGTTGTGCATACTCCGAATTTGGTGGACACCGACTCCGGCCACAGGAGACTATACTCACTATACTCATTGCGAAGTTTGGGGTCGGAAAAGAGACACCATCGACAGACAGGTTGATATCTTGAATGTATGCCTGAAGCTGACTGTTGGTGCCGAACTGGTCAGCTCAGGCGTGGATATTTGCGAGACGTGCTTCGGAATGCCGGTGACGGTAGTGGCTATGAATGCCAAGAAGATGAGGGAGCCTTCATGCAGCTTGGCTTTTGCAAGAAAGATTCCCAAGATCCTTTCACAAGCACACGTGAGTTGATACCCGGTTCCAAGCTTCCTGCCCTGCAATCAAATTGGTTCCATAGATATATCAAATTTGACAAAGCTCCCTGAAATCCACATGAGTTCTCCTCCATGCCACAGATTTGCTTTCCGTTCTCCTTCCTTCCAAAATGCCGATTCACAGCCCTGCAGGCTGGCTTTCGCGAACATGTTGGATGCTGCTGTTTTCTCCATCCTTTTGCAGCGAAAGTTGCCTCACCTTCAGTGGCCGGAAGGCCTGAAGATGAGGGGTCGCTTGGTTTGGAATGTCAGACACAGTTTCCGGCCGATCCTTAGAGGCTTAGACACAGCACTGGATTCATGATAAATTTATTCATTTCAATGACCCCCCAAGTAGAAACTATCTCATTCCTTGCAAGTGTCACAGTTTGACGTTATTATTCGCAAATTACTGGAAATGATTGCCACCTTTTCCCAGCGCGTGGCACTGAGGTCCTAACACCGCTCGAGGGCTTCGGGTATCAATAGGAGTGCCATGGCAACCGTAGCTGAGGTGACTAAAGATAAACAGACTTAAGGTATCTTAGAATCTTAAAGATCCTTAAAGTATCTTTGATTTAGAGTATCGTAAAGTATCTGAAAGTGGTAAACTCCAAACCATAAATCGTCATAAACCTTCCCCAATGACTCACCAGAAACGGGTTGTGTAATAGTAATGTTGTCGTTGGTATCGGACGTCAACCTGCTCCTCTCCGAAGTGAAGTAGTTAAGACGCCATAAAAACACCTTCAATACAAATAGCCCCAACATGAGGCCGCCATCCTGTGCACACATAGCCTATAAAAGAGGCCGCCTTCCTGTACATAAAGTCTCAGCATGGGTGAGATTCACCGTTCAGAGCGTAAGCCGCCACGTTCACGTTCATGAGCACCGGCAAGAAGGTCAAAAGAGTCAAGCCAAGCTGGACATTGACCTAGCCTATCACGAACTCAGCAGCCAACTAGGCCAAAAGAGCCATACGAAGCATGGCATTGACCCACCGCCAACCCACCAAAGCTAAAAGAGACTAGCAAGAGTGCCTGTCATTGGCCCGCCAGCTCCGTGATGAACAAAAAGCGCTAGCAGAAGCTGCCACGGAGTAAACCCAGCCATAGCCATCACCGGGATCCAGAGATTGCCGCAAACTGAATAAAATGGCAACCAGCCATCTGCGCCCCAGCTGCCACAAAACTGTCCTGGTCCTAACAAGACCTGGTTCAAGATTCTGCCGACGCCGATGCCATTTGCCTTCCATGGCCCAAAACCTTCACAGGACTCCGAGCAAACGACAAGGCCTATGCGCTGTCGCATGGCCTGGAAGTGCAGGCCATACTCAGCGCCTGCTCCTTCCTTCTGCCTCCTCCAAGCAGTGCCATAGGGGCTCATCATGCAGGTGGCACCAACAAAAACCCTCACCAGGATCGTCGCCATCCAAGTAACGATAAGGGAGCAGACGCATCAGCCCCCCGACCGGGGAGGCATTTATTGATAGGTGTATTCCCGCGCAACCATTCCAGGCCATGGCTGCGCCCCTCCCGGGGGTTCTGTAATAGTAATGCAATTAAAAAATATAAGACTGTGAGATTGGTGCAGAGGTCCAAACCAAGTCTCTAGCTGCAGCACACGAAGTCCACAGCCAAGTTGCGGAAGCAGCGCCCTTTTCAAAGCGCAGACAGCGCAGCCATGTATTGGCGGTCAGAAAGTTTCCCACCCTGAGTGGGCAAGTGGCAATTGGGCCGGTATGGCCACATGTATAAACACCTTAGCAAA